>Ga0315910_10000142_pt1 | contig 87895 bp, 70 predicted proteins | sample EdamamesoilMG_FD_204470 | JGI IMG/M metagenome (GOLD analysis project Ga0315910, IMG submission 204470) | Garden soil microbial communities collected in Santa Monica, California, United States - Edamame soil | ecosystem: Environmental > Terrestrial > Soil > Garden | place: USA: California...
TTCCAGTTCGGGCCGTCCGAGTGCGAGGCGCCGGGCCACTTCAGCAACGGCTCGCTCGCGCTGCGCAGCTTCAAGCTCGTCTCGGGCATCGCGACGCCGGAGATGGAGGGGATGCTGCTGACCGCGTGACGGCGCCTCAGTAGACGCGCGCCGGCAGGATCACCATCGTCAGCCCGCCGAAGTGGAGCCGCTTCTGCAGCGCGACGGCGGTCTCGTTGTGGAGGAAGCGGGCCAGCACGCCCTCCTCCCGGAAGATCACCTTGCCGGCGAAGAAGGTGGCGCGCGGGAACTCCTTCGCCACCTTCTGGCAGAGCTCCTCGGCCGCCTCGACCGCGTCGGTCCCGATCGAGTGGCGCGCGACCGACGGCAGGCCGAGGCGGCGCGCGAGGTCGACGTACTTGCCGAGCATCGTCTCGGTCCGGTGCTCGAGCCCCTCGACCGCGTGGTCGCCCTTGAACGCGCCCGAGTCGATCACGCCGACCGAGATGAAGACGAGGTTCTGGAAGTGGTCCGGGAAGGCGCGGAACGCGTTCAGGACCGTGTGGATGCCCAGCCCGCCCCAGTTCGAGACGAGGACGACGGCGGTCGGCTGCGTCGGATCGGGATCCCGGTCGACGCCGGTGTCGGGCAGCGGCAGGTTCGCGAGGTCGGAGTAGAGCGCGGAGAGGCGCTGCGCGACGTCGACGTAGTGGTGGCGGATCGCGATGCAGGCGGCGACGCAGACGCCGGTGGCGACGATCGTCACCCAGCCGCCGTCCATGAACTTCTCGCAGACCGTGACCACGAGGATCGACGAGCAGACGACGGCGCCGGTGAGGAACAGCGCGAGCCGCTTGCGGCGGTGCTCCGGGTCGCGCGTCGTCTTCCACCAGTAGAGGCTCATCGCGATCATCGAGAGCGCGAAGGTCGCGAAGACGTTGATGCTGTACATCGTGACGAGGCGGCCGATGACGTCGTCGCTCCCCACGCCGCTGCCCGCGGAGGCGGCGTAGAGGAGCGCGCCGATCGACGCGATCGCGATCATCGTCACGCCGTTCTGCGTGGTGAGGCGCTCCGAGAGCGCGGCGAAGCGGCGCGGCGCCCACGAGTCGACGGCGAGGTTGGCCAGCGTGCGCGGCCCCGCGATGAAGCCCGCCTGCGCGGCGACCAGCAGCAGCGCCGCCTCCGAGAGGATCGTCACGAAGACGAACCAGCGGCCGCCCGGGATCCCCTCGACCATGCGGCGCGCGAGGAGCGAGTTCATCGTCTCCTTGTGCGCGCCGGCGACGGGCGCCACCTCCCACAGCAGGTAGCAGAGGATCAGCCCCGACGCGATGAAGGCGAGCGAGATCGCCATGTAGCGCATCGTCGTCTTGCCGGTCTGCACGCGCGGCTCGCGCAGGATCGCCATCGAGTTCGAGACCGCCTCGATGCCGGTGTAGGTGCCGCCGCCCAGCGAGAACGCCTTGAAGAAGAGGAGCAGCATCGCCAGCGGGCCGAAGCCCGGGTCGTGCCAGTCGTCGCGGAACGAGGTGGCGAGCTCGGCGGCGCGCGGGCCCGCGTCGCCGACGTGGGCGACGATGCCGCCGACGATCAGGATCGCGTGCGTCACGAGGAAGAGGATGAAGATCGGCAGCAGGGCGACGACCGACTCCTTCACGCCGCGCAGGTTGAGCACCAGCAGCAGCACGACGAGGAAGACGTCGACCGGCACCACCCACGACTCGGGGAAGGGCATCACCTGCCGCAGCACGTCGCGCAGCGCGTTGCCCGCCGCGGCGACCGACACCGTGACGGTCAGCACGTAGTCGACCAGCAGCGCGCAGCCCGACACGAGGCCGACCTTCGGCCCGAGCAGCTTGGTCGCGACGACGTAGCCGCCGCCGCCGTGCGGGAACTTCTCGATGATGCGCGAGTAGGCCGAAGAGATGAGGAAGACCGTCAACGCGGTCGCGATCGCGAGACCGACCGCGAGGTAGGTGTGGCTGCGCAGCGCCTCGAACGACTCCTCCGGCCCGTAGGCCGAGGAGGAGAGCCCGTCGGCGCCGAGCCCCACCCACGCGAGGAACGGGATCAGCGAGACGTGCTGCGCCAGCGTCTCGTCCTGCAGCGCGAGCGGCGCGCCGATGACGACGCGCTTGATCCGTTCGCGCCAGGAGGGAGTTTCCTCGGCGCCCTCGCCTTCGCGCGGCGGCGGCGGTTCGTCGGGAGGTCGACTCGGTGGGTCGATCATGGCCGCTGCAGGCTCGCCGCTCGGTCGCGCACGCCCGCTTCCGCTCCCCTCATCCGCCCGTGAACGCCGGCGGCCGCTTCGCGAGGAACGCCTCGAGGCCGATCTTGCAGTCGGCCGACGCGAAGAGCTTCGCCTGCAGCTCGCGCTCGAGCGCGAGGCCCGCCTCGAGCGGCAGCTCGCCGCCGCCCTGCACGGCGCGCTTGATGTGGCCGACCGCCATCGAGGCCTTGCGCGGCGGGCAGAACTGCTCGGCGAACTCCTGCACCTGCTCGGCGAAACCGGCGGCCGGCAGCAGCCGGTGGAGCAGGCCGGCCCGCTCCGCTTCGGCGGCGTCGACCGTCTTGCCGGTGATCATCCAGTCGAGCGCGCGCGCCGGGCCGAGCAGGCGGGTCAGCCGCTGCGTCCCGCCGGTGCCGGGCAGCACGCCGAGCGCGACCTCCGGCAGCCCGAACTTGCCCGCCCCCTCCTTCGCGACGCGCAGGTCGCAGGCGAGGGCGACTTCGAGGCCGCCGCCGACGGTGTGGCCGTTCAGCGCGGCGATCGTCAGCTTCGGGGTGTGCTCGAGCCGCAGCAGCGTCTCGTTCGCGTGGAGGCAGAACGAGTACTTGAACGCCGGCGTCATCGCCCGGAGCTTCTCGACGTTCGCGCCGGCGCAGAAGAACTTGTCGCCCGCGCCGGTCACGACCAGCACGTGGACCGCGTCGTCGAAGCGCGCCGCGAGGATCGCGCGGTCGAGCGCGACCATCATCTCGTGGCTGTAACCGTTGACCGGCGGATCGTCGAGCGTCAGCCACGCGACACCGCGGCGCACTTCGTACCGCACCAGCTCCGCACCCACGCTTCGCTCCACGCCCGTTTCGAGGCGCAGGATCTTAAGGGCGGCCGCCCGCCGGTCGGCGGCCACCGGGAGAGCGGCGCTCCCGGGGCGGGGTTTCCCTCGGCGCATTCGAAGCGCCGCGAGCCGGCGGGAAGGCCCGCCGGCTCGCGAAAAGGAGCTTCGAAGCGGGCCGCCTCGGCGGCCGCGCGATGCGCGTGCAGCGCCGCCGAAGCGACGCTCACTCCGCGGACGTCACTCCTCGAAGTGAGGCCACGGCTCGCTCTTCCACGGATAACCGTTGCTGAGCGAATAGATGGAGATCGGCTGGAGGTCGTTCTGCGGCGTGATCGACGCCAGCAGGTAGATCGGCGCGACGACCGCGTCGGCCGCGTAGACGAACGTGTAGGCGACGTGCTTGATCGCGTGGAGCGGGATGTTCAGCGGCATCAGCAAGACCGCCGTCGGTCCCGGCGTCTCCTTGCCCCAGTCGAGCGAGTCGTAGACCGCCGACAGCGGCACCGTGACCGGCGAGGTCACGACGACCGCGAGGTCCGTGCCGAAGCGGCGGAGCGAGCCGCAGCCCGGCAGCACGAGGGACGCGGCCGCGGCGAGCGCCGCGAGGGCCTTCACGCTGTTCTTCACGCGCATCCTCCTGTGCCATCGCGCCGCACCGCGCTGCGTGGCGTCTTTCCGAAACGAGTCCGATCCGTCGTCCTGCATGCGATGGAGCCAGAGATGGGGATTGAACCCATGACCCCCGCTTTACGAAAGCGGTGCTCTACCGCTGAGCTACTCTGGCCGAACTTCCAACCTGGTCCCGCGCACGGTCGCTGATGCAGCGACGGTCACTTCGTCCCGCCGCCCAACAGAGTGCCGCGCTCGGCCGTCGTGAGGAAGCTCGCGCTTCCCAGCGCGCGCCACGCCGCGAGGCGGACGGGCGCGTTGCTCTCGGACGCGGCGGCGTCCATCACCGGCTTGAGCACGTCGTCGCTCGGGCGAGCGGTCATCTTCGAGAAGATCCCGCCGAGCGCGTCGGCCGCGGCGACGCGGAGCGCCTCCGACTTGCCGCTGTCGGCGAAGAGGGCCGCGCAGGCCGGCGCCGCCTCGGCGAGGCCGGCATGGCCGATCGCCTTGAGCGCCCCGACCACCACCGGCTCCTCCGGCCGCGAGATCGCCGCGATCAGGTTCTTCGAGACGCCCGCGAGCGTCGCCGCCGGCATGTGGCCGAGGACGGCCGCCGCCCGCTCCGCCGCCGCGAGCGCCGACGCCCGCTCCGAGTTCAGGTCGGGCATCGCCGCCTTCACCGTCTCCGCCAGCGCCTCGCCGGCGACCGGATCGGTCGCGAAGCCCTTCACCTTGCCCTTGCCCTCGTACTGCGCCTTCACCGACTCGGCCGCGTCGGGCGCCGTGATCACGATGATCCCGGACGACGACGAGCGGAAGTCGGAGTCGTAGACGAACTGGTCGATCGTCACGTCGGACATGCCGGCGCGCACGACCACGACGTCCTTCGGCGGCGCCGTGCGGGCGCGCGCGAAGCCGAGGCCGCCGCTGTCGGCAGTCACGACGCTGTAGCCGGCCGCGGTGAGCGCGGCGGCCATCGCGTTGCGCGACTCGCTCTTGTCGTCGACGACCAGCACGGTCCGCAGCGCGTCCTCGCCCAGCGCCTCGCCGAGCGCGGAGACGACGTCGGCGCTCGTGTCGCCCAGCATCGCCAGCGCGAAGGAGGCCTGGTAGCGGACCGCCTTGTAGGTCGACTTGAGCGCGGCGCGCATCGGGTCGGTCGCCATGCCCATCGTCTCGAGCGCCTTCAGCAGCTCGACCGCCGCGCCCGGCGCGTCGTTCGCGATCGCGTAGGTCAGCGCCGCCGAGCCGCCGTTCGGGCCGCCCAGCGCCAGCTTGTGGTCGAGGGTCGCGTCGGCTTCCGGCGCCTCGCCCTCGGCCCCCATCTCCTTCACCGCCGCGAGCGCCGCCTTCTCGCCGGCGAACGCCGCGAGCAGCACCGCCTGCGCCTGGTCGTTCGCGACCGCCGCGAGGCAGCACTGCTGCGCGAGGCGGAGGTGGCGGAGGACCGCGGGGACCTTGGTCGCCGCGACCTTCTCGCCGTCCCAGCTCCAGACCGCGTCCTGCGTGTCGTACGGCGCGACGACCTTGCGGTCGTTGCGGAAGTAGCGGCCCGCCATCTCGAGGTAGAGCGCGGTCGAGTCGCCGTCCTGCTTGCCGCCGATCTTCTTGAGCGCGTCGTTCGCGGCGTCCTTGCAGCCGGAGTTCTGGCTCGTCTCGACCACGCGCTTCAGCGGCGCCACGGCGCGCGCGTCGCGGATCACGCCGAGGCAGGCCGACGCGTTGCGGATGATCCGGTCGTTCTTCGAGTCGAGCGCCGCGATCAGCGGCAGCACCGCGTCGCCCGCCATGTGGTTGAGGCAGGTGATCGCGCGGACCCGCTTCTCCTGGTTCTCCTCGTCGCCCAGCACCGCGACGAACGGCGCCGCGCCGTACTCGCCGTGGTTGGCCGAGAGCGCGTAGAGGGCGTCGCGCGCGTCGAGGTAGTTGCCGGAGAGCGCCTTCTCGACCAGCTCGCCGATGACCGCCGCGTCGTCGCTCTTCTCGGTGCGGGCGACGGTGGCCAGCTCGAGGAAGCGCTTCGCGGTCGCCTCGAACTCGCCGCCCTTCACCAGCATGAGGGTGAAGACCTCGCGCCCGGCCTGGTGGTAGAGGCGCAGGGCGTCCTCGTTCGAGGGGTTCTCGGCGAGGATCTCCTGGAAGACCTTCAGCGCCTCGTCGGGACGGTTGCGGAAGTAGAGGTCGGCGCCGGTCCGGAACTTCTCGTCCACCCCCTGCGCGTGCAGGGTGGCGCTGCTGAAGACTCCCAGCGCGAGCGCCAGGACCACGCGGACCGAGCCGGCATACGAGAAGGAGAACATTCGGGGCCTTCCTCCTTGCAGATCCAAGCCGACGACCGGTGCGGCACGTCGGCGCGTCGCCGGCGGCGCGAAGCGCCGGCCTCATTCGGAGCGGTGAAAAAGAAGGCTCGCGACGCCTCCCGGCCGAGTCGCGAGTGGGCCATATAGGGCCCGCCCGTGCCTCGGTAACCACGCCACAACCCGTGCAACGACAAGCACTTACGCACGGGCCAAACGAAGGCGCGGGATTGTAGCCGTGTCGCCCCGGGCGTCAAGGCGGAGCTTGATCGCGTCGCGGGGGGCCGGTTGTATCCCTCGCCCATGAATGAACCCCAACGACCGCTCCAGCTCACCGTCATCGGCGCCGGAACGATGGGCCACGGCATCGCGCAAGTCGCGGCGTCGGCGCACCTTAGGGTCACGCTGGTCGACGCCGATCCGGCCGCGCTGGAGCGGGGCCGCAAGAAGGTCGACGAAAATCTGGCCGGCGGGATCGCGCGCGGGAAGTTGACCGAAGCCGACCGCGCCCGGGTCGTCGCCAACCTCGCGACCACCACCGACCTCACCGCCGCCGCCCGCGCCAGCGACCTCGTCATCGAGGCGATCGTCGAGAAGCTCGAGGCGAAGCAGGGGCTCTTCCGCCAGCTCGAGGGGCTGGTGCCCCCCCACGCGATCCTCGCCAGCAACACCTCATCGCTGCCCCTCGCGAAGATCGCCGCGCCCCTGGCCGACCCGAGCCGCCTGATCGGGATGCACTTCTTCAATCCCGTCTTCCTCATGAAGCTGGTCGAGATCGTCGTCCACCCGAAGACGGGCGACGCGGCGCGCCGCCTCGCGCTCGACGTCTGCCAGCGCATGGGCAAGACGGCCATCGTCGTCAACGACTCGCCCGGCTTCGCGTCGAGCCGCCTCGGCGTGATCCTCGGCCTCGAAGCGATCCGCATGGTCGAACAGGGCGTCGCGTCGCCCGCCGACATCGATACGGCGATGGAGCTGGGCTACAACCACCCGATGGGGCCGCTCAAGCTGACCGACCTGGTCGGCCTCGACGTGCGCCTCGCGATCGCCGACACCCTGGCGCGCGAGATCGGCGGCGCGCAATACCATGCGCCGCAGCTGCTGCGCGACAAGGTCGCCCGCGGCGAGCTCGGCAAGAAGAGCGGCAAGGGGTTCTACGACTGGTCGGAGAAGAAGGAGGCGGCGCGCTGACCGCGGTCGCCCCGCAGGAACGCTCGATGGCGCGAAGGGGGCTGCTCCTGATCGCGGCGCTGCTGGGCGCCTTCGCGCCGGCCCGCGCGCAGGAGACGCCGCCCGCCGCTGCGCGGCCCTCGTCGCTCGACGGGCTCGGGCAGGGCGACACTCCCGGCGGCGTCGACTTCGGCGATCCCGCCGCCGTCCTCGCCGAGCTCGCGCGGGTGCGCGAGGCGTACGCGAAGCTCGACGCGGCGGCGCAGCCCGGACTCGCGCGCCAGCTCCAACGGCAGCAGGATGTCCTCTCGCGCCAGCGTGATTTCCTCCCTCAGCACGAGCGCCTCAAGCAGTTGAAGGTCGAGGCGAGCGCCCCGGAACTGGCGACCGCCGCGGCGCAGCGCGACGCCGCCCTCGCCGCGCTCGCCACCGACGATCCCGACGCGCTCCTCGGGCAACTGCGCGCGACGACCGACGCCGCGGCGATGGCGTCGCGGCTGGCGAACGAGTTCGAGGGCCCGTGGAACGGCGCGCGCCGCCTCGCCGACACGGCCGACGCCGCCTTCGCCGACGCCGAGTCGGAGGGGAAGGCGCTGCCCCGCCTGCTCGACGAGTCGCGCGCGGCGCAGACCTCGGTGCGCGCCGAGCTCGAGGCGATCCGCGCGCGCCGCCTCGAGCCAGACCTCCCCGACTCCGAGCGGGCCGACCTCTTCGAGCAGTCGCTCGCCGCCGAGGAGGAGCTGGTCCACCACCGCATGCGCGCCGCCTTCCTCGAGGAGGCGCAGCCGTGGATCGAGCGGCGCGTCACGCTGCTCGCGGCGCGCCAGCAGCAGGCGCGCGCCGAGGAGCAGCTCGCCGCGTCGCGCCTCGCGGTCGCGCGCCGCCACGCGCAGTCGCTCCTCGCGGAGGCGAAGCAGCGCGCCGACGACGAGGTGGTCGCGCGCGAGGCCGCGTTGGCCGCCAGCCAGGACGAGCGCGACCGCCTCTGGAACGAGGTGGCGCTCGAGGTCTCCCGCCTCGCGGCGCAACAGCGCGCCGCCGAGGGCGAGGCGGGGACGCTCGCCGACCGCCTCGCCGCCGCGCAGAAGGCGCTGGCCGCCGCGAAGGCGCAGCACGACGGCTACGTCGCGCGCTACCGCGGCGAGGGGACGGTCGTGCGCGACGACCCGGCGCAGGTGGCGCTGGAGATCGAGGCGCTCCAGGCGCAGACGCACTACTTCGACTACCAGGCGGAGCGCGCGGAGCTGCGGACGCAGCTGCGCGCGGCCGTGCTGGCGGCGACGGAGACGGCGGAGCGCGGCCGCGAGGTGGCGCGGATGCTGGCGGAGCGGCGCGACCGCGCGCGCGCGCTGGTCGACGACGCCGCGTGGGCCGCGCTCGAACCGCGCTGGACCGGGCTCGCGGAGCAGCTCCACGTCGCCGACGCCGCGCTGGCGGAGCTCGGCCGCAGCCGCATCGCGACGCTGCGCCGCCTGCTCGCCGCCGAGGAGGAGTCGTGGGAGGCGCGCAACGCCGCGCTCGCGGTCGTGCGCAGCGAGAACCTCTTCCTCGTCGAGGAGTCGGAGATCTCGCGCGACTCGCTCCTGTCGGGATTCGACGACCTCGCCTCGCTGCCGAAGAGGACGCTCGAGCTCGGCGGCGCGGCGCGCGATTGGATCGGCGGCGCCGGCCACCCGCGCTCGCTCCTCCTCTGCCTCGCCGGCCTGCTGCCGCTCGCGCTGCTGGTCGTCGCGCCGCGCTGGTGGCTCGGGCGGCTCATCGCGCGCCTCTCGACGCGCGACCTCGCGAGCCAGCCGGTCCGCACCGCGCTGCTGCTCGCCCACGTCGGTCGGCGCGCCTGCACCGCCGCCGCCCTCTGGATCGCGCCGCAGATCGCGACCGCGCTCCTCGCCGACCTCCCCGAGGTCGCGGTCGAGCTCCTCCACGGCCTCGGCCGCTTCGCCGCCGTCTTCTGGCTCCTCCTCGCCGTCGCGCGCGAGCTCTTCCACGCCGACCCGGCCGAGCGGATGGTCTTCACCGTCGACCGCACGACCGCGCGACGCGTCGGCGCGGCGCTGACCTTCCTCCTCTGGTTCTCGCTCGGGTACGTCGCGATCGACCTCGTGCTGCAGCGCGTCGCCTACCGCAACCTCGGCGCGATCGCGGCGCTCGACCTCGTCCACAAGACGGTCGTCGGCGCCATCGCCGTCTTCGTCCTCTGCCAGCGGCAATTGCTGCTCAGCCTGCTGCCGGGCACCGAGCGGGCGCTCGGCCTGCTGCTGCGGCGCGTCGTCGCGTTCCTGCAGCCGTTCCTCGTGCTGCTGGTGCCGGCGACCGTCGTGCTCGACGCGGTCGGCTACCGGATCCTCGCCGCGTTCATCACGCGCGTCGCGCTGCTGGTGGTGGCCGCCTTCCCGATCGGATCGATCGCCTACCAGGCGATCGTCTTCGCGCTCGAGGCGTGGCGCGAGCGGCGTCTCGCCGACGTCGCGAAGCAGCCGGAGAGCGCCGAGGCGGAGTCGGAGCGCATCCGCGCGCTCGACGAGATCGCCCGCTTCCTGCTGCGCGTCGCGATCGTCGTCCTGCTGCTGGTCGCGATGCTGCAGTTCACCGGCACGTCGGCGACCAGCCTGCGCAGCTTCTTCGACCGCCCGCTGCCGCTGCAGGACGACACGGCGCCGGCGCTGCGCCGCACCTGGTGGAACGTGCTGCTGGCGGTCGTGATCGTCTTCCTCTCGATCCGCGTCGCGCGCCACCTCAAGATCGCGCTCGAGTCGCTGATCCTGCCGCTGACGCACCTCGCGCGCGCGACGCAGTACACGATCACGACGCTGGTCGTCTACGTCCTGCACGGCTTCGGCTTCTGGCTCGCGCTGACGCAGGTCCTGCAGCTCCAGAACCTCGGCTACCTCGTCGCCGCGCTCTCGGTCGGCATCGGCTTCGGCCTGCAGGAGATCATCAGCAACTTCGTCAGCGGCCTGATCCTGCTGGTGGAGCGGCCGATCAAGCCGGGCGACACGATCACGCTCGGCGACGGCTCGGTCGGCACCGTCCGCGCGCTCGGCATCCGGGCGACGACGATCCAGACCGGCGACAACCTCCACATCCTCGTCCCGAACCGCGAGTTCATCACGCAGCGCGTCGTGAACCACGACGCGATCGACCCGCGCGTCCGCGCCACGATCGACGTCGGCGTCGCGTTCGGCAGCGACGTGAAGCGCGTGCGCGACACGCTGCTGGAGGTCGCGGCGAACGACGGCCGCCTGCTGGCGAGGCCGGCGCCGGAAGTGACCTTCGTCCGCTTCGGCGAGAGCGCGCTCGAGTTCCGCCTCCAGGTCTGGCTGGCCAGCAGCGGGATGCGCGGCCGCATCGAGAGCGACCTGCGCTTCGCCGTCGACGCCGCCTTCGCGCGCGCGAAGATCGCGATCCCCTTCCCGACGCGCGACCTGCAGCTGCGCTCCGACGCGCCGCTGCGCGTCGCGGTCGAGCCGCCGGCCGCGAAGCCGCCGGAACCGCCGCCGCCCGGAGGGCTGTGACGATGATCCGCGTCCACCGGCTCCGCGACGGCGAGTGGAACGTGGCGGAAGGCGCCGAAGCGCTGCGCGACGCCGCCGCCGCCTCCGACGGCGGCGAGCGCGCCCACGCGCCGTTCTTCATCGAGGTGGTGAAGCCCGACGCGGGCGAGGTCGAGCTGCTGGTCGACGGCCTCGACCTGCCGCGCGAATCGGTGCGCGACGCGCTCGAACCCAGCCACCCGCCGATCCTGCGCGAGCTCGACAGCCACCTGCTGGCGATCGTCCACGCGCCGGAGAAGGGCGAAGAGCTCCACACGCGCAAGATCGCGCTCTTCCTCGGCCGCGGCTGGCTGGTCACGGTCGTGCGGCTCGAGCTGCCGCTGCTCGAACCGCTGCGCGAGACGATGCGCCGCAATCCCGGCTGGTACCTGCGTGCGCCCGAGCGGATCGCCCACGCGATCCTGCGCCACATGTGCGACGTCTTCGAGGAGCGCGTCGACGAGATGATCGACTGCGCCGAGGAGCTCGAGGAGGCGGCGATCGCGCGCACGGCCGCCGACCCGCTCTCGACCCTGCAGCAACTGCGCCGCCGCACCGCCGCGCTCGCCCGCGTCGTCCGCGCGCAACGCGACGTCTGCCAGGGTCTCGCGCGCGGCGGCAACCCGTTCATCCCGCGCGCCGCGGAGCCCTACCTCCGCGACGTCGCCGACCACATGCTCCGCATCTACGACCTGCTCGAGGCCGTGCGCGACGGCATCCTCGCCGCGCGCGACGCCCACCTCACCGCGATGAACACCGAGCTCAACCTGACGCTGCGCACGCTGACCGCCGTCGCGACGCTGCTGCTGCCGCTGAGCCTCATCGCGGGGCTCTTCGGGATGAACTTCAAGTCGATGCCGCTGATCGAGCAGCCATGGGGGCTGGCGGCGCTGGGCGGCGTGATGGCGGTGATCGCGTTCGGGACGTGGCGCTGGCTGCGCGGGAGAGGGTGGCTGTAGCGGGAAGAGGAGCCGCGGCGCACGCGACGAGGCTCAGCGCGGCGCCGGGATCTCCCACGTGCCGAGGTCGAGGTCGCCGCCGGCAGGGATCGTGCGTGTCGCGATCCGGGATCCGCCGAGCAGCAGGTCGCACGAGAGCGTGACGACGAAGTCGCCGGAAGTGGCGCGCTCGAAGACGAAGCGGCCGTCGCGGTCGAGCGGGCAGCTCCGCTCCCACTGCCGCCACAGCGCGTTCCCGAGGTTCTCATCCCAGCTTGGATCGGGCGCCTCGCTCCAGCTCACGTCGACCTGGTCGAACGGCAACCCGCCCGGAACAACGAGACGTCCCGTGACGCGACGCGGCGCGTCCACGACCACGATCCACTCGGCGCGCGGATCGGCGGGCGGCTCGAAGCGCTGCACGCCGACGGCGACGTCGTACGTCACGAGCGAGCACGCCCCGTCGAAGCGCGGCACCTGGAACCGCCCTTCGCGGTCGGTCGTCCCGAAGACGAGCTCACGCAGCTCCGTCGTCCGGTCACACACGCCGAAACGGATCCCGGCGAGCGGACGGCCGCCGCGATCGACGATGTGGCAGTCGCGACGGGCGCGGCGACGGACCTCGATCCGCCCGATGTCGAGCGTCGCGCCCGGCTGCAGCTCGACGAAGCGCGGCGCGCCCCACTCGTGGTCGCTGCCGCCGGCGACCAGCGTGCCGCGGAACGGCGCCGCCATGCTGAGATGGAAGACCCGCTCCCGCTCGTGCGCAGCCATCGCGACGCGATCGCCGTCTCGCTGCAGGAGCACGCGGAACGTGCACGTCTCGCCGGGCGGGCAGTCGCACGCGACGGACCCGCGGACGCCGCAACGCACCGCGCGATCGACGGGCGCGACGCCCGCGGTCGCCGCGACGCCCGACGCCGGGATCGTCCAGCGCAGCGTCGTCGTGCCGGGCGCGAGGACGATGTCCCGCTCGCCGCCCAGGTCGGTGGCCCCGTTGTACGAGCGGAGGAGCAGGCGGTAGGGTCCGGCCGCTTCGAGGTCGAAGCGCACGACGCCGTCGTCGCGGTTCTCCCACCGCCAGCGGGGAGCGAAGAGGTCGAAGCGCCGCTCGAGCGTGAAGTCGAAGTCTTCGCGCTGCGCGCCGTCGCCGGCGACCTCGACGACGAGGCGGACGAGCGGCGGCAGGCGCAACTCGACGTCGATCCTCTCGCCCATCACGCCGGCGATCGGGGCGCCCGGCAGCACGAACTCGCACGAGCCGCGCCGCTCGACGAGGAACGCGGTCGATCCGGCGGCACGCCCGACGACCGGCCCGAAGCGGCCGTCCGCATCGGTCTGGCCGAGGTAGCAGCGCGCGTCCGGGAAGGCCCCTTCGCAACCGTGCTCCGGCTCGAGCTGTTCCAGCCGGAAGTCGCCGAGCGTCGAGACGGACACGTCGGCCACCGGCGCGCCGTCCGCGTCGACCACGCGACCCGCCATCGTGCACGCCGGGCGGAGCTCGACCACGCGCTCGTCGTCGAGCGACGTGCGCGAGGGACCTGCGAACCAGCGACGCTCCGCGCACCGACCGGGCGCCTGGACGAGCACGGAGGCGTCGCGATCGAGCAGGAACGTCAGCGCCCCATTCGGATCCGTCCGCCATTCCACTCGCGGCGTTCGCTCCTTCCTTTCCAACGTGACGAACGCATCGGCGATCGGCACTCCGCCGTCGGCTTCGACCACGCGGAGCCGGCGCGCGACGCGCGGGCGATCCACGGACGCCGTCGCGAGCGCCGAGCTCGGCGCATCGCCGCTCGCCGCGGCGCACCCCACGTCGATACGGCGCGCGCGCGGTCCGTCGACCGCGGCAGGCACGTCGCTCGACGTTGCGCCCTGTTCGTGCGTCGACGACGGCGCGTGCAACTCGATCCTCGGCGCGATCGCGAGTCGACCGGTCGCCGCGACGGCGATCGCCGCCGCCACCCCCAGCCCCACCGCGATCGCCGCGCTCCGCCGCATGGCTCCGCTCCGCTCGCGACTGCTGCACGAGCGGAACGCGACGCGGCGGCGCCGGTTCGACCACGCTGCGACGTCCACTTCACCGCGCGGCGGGGATCTCCCAGATGCCGAGGTCGACGTCGCCGCCGGCGGGGAGCAGGCGGCGGGCGATGGTGCAGCCGACGTCCGGGAAGTTGGCGAGGCGGAGCTGGAGCACGCAGTCGGCGGAGGGGGCGCGCTCGATCGTGAAGCGGCCGTCGTCATCGAGCGTGAGTCGGCCGCTCGCCGCGCCGCCGGAGACGCGCAGGAGCTCGGCATGGCGCGCCGGGTCGGGCCGCTCCCACCAGAGGAGCTCGATCCACTCGAGCGGCACTCCGAGCGGGACGACGACGGCGCCGGTGATCCGGCGCGGCGCGGGGAGCGTGACGACCCAGTCGTCCGGCAAGTCGTCGGGCACCGCGAAGCGGAAGTTCCCGACCTCGTAGTCGACCACGTCGAGGAAGCACGGCCCGTCGATGCGCGCGATCCGGAAGCGGCCCGCCTCGTCGGTCGTGTCGTCGCACTGCTCGTGATCGGGGTCGCGCGCTCCCACCAGCGTCACGAGGATGCCATCGAGCGGAACGCCGCACGGATCGATGAGCCTGCCGCACCGATGGCCGATCGCCGGCGCGACGAGCCGCGGCAGCACGGACGAGCCGCCCGGCTCGAGCACGACGGCTGTTTCGACGCGGCGATGGCCCGCGCCTTCGAGCGCGACGACGTAGACGCCCGGCGCGACGTCGAACTCGAAGGCCCCCTCGTCGAACCCGCGGCACGAGTCGATCTCGACGCCGTCGCGACGAAGGACGACGCGCAGCGAATCGCAGAGCTCGTCGATCGCGCAGTCGCAGGCGACCGTCCCGGAGATCGAGCCAGGTTCGGGCGCGGGCTCGTCGGCGCCCGGCCAGGAGTCGCCGTCGTCGCTCGCGCCTTCCTCGTCGGACCCGTCGCCCGCGTCCGCTTCGTCGAGGTCGCCTCCGTCGACCCATCCGTCGGGCCACGGCACGACGACCTCGAGCTCCGTCGTCCCGACGGAAAGCTGCCGGTCGAACGTCTGCCACCCCGCCGGTCCCGTCGAGTCGTCGCAGCCGCGCGGGCCGATCTCGATGCGATGGAGACCCGGGGCGTCGAAGAGCATCGTCACGCACCCGTCCTCGTCGAGCGGCGACCCGCACTCGAGCTCGTCGAAGAGGTCGAAGCAGCGCGTGACGTCGACGTCGAGCGCGTCGCCGTGCGCCGGCCGGCCGTCGGGCCGCACCGCGCGCACGACGAGCTCGACCTTCGGCGGCAGCCGCAGCTCGACATCGAAAGCCGGGCCGCGCGCCGCGTCGAGTGCGACGCCCGCGAGCCAGACGCACCGCTCCCCGCTCCTCACTTCGAACGCGGTCGTCCGCCCCGAGTAGCAGGCGACCGGCCCGAAGCGACCCTCGGCGTCGGTCGTGCCGAGGTCGCGATTCCACGCGGCCCAGCCGTTGCCGCAGCCGCCATGCGCGACGAAGCCGACTTCGCGCGCGAAGTGGCCGTGCGCCAGCACCTCGGCGCCCGCCACCGGCGCGCCCGCGGCGTCGACCACGCGGCCCGACAAGGTCGCCGAGGGGAAGAGCGCGATCGTCACGTCGGCGGGCGCATCGCGTCCGACGCGGATCTCCTCCGCCTCGGCGCAGAAGCCGGGGACGCGCACGATCGCGTCGACGCTGCGATCGAGCTGCAGCAGCAGCTCGCCGCGCTCGTCGGTCCGGAGCTCGATGGCGGGTCGGCAGCCGTCGGGGGGAATCGTCATCCCCTGATCGTCGCGGAGCGTGACGTCGGCGCCCGCGACCAGCCGCCCGTCGGCAGCGCGCACGACTCGGACGCGATGGGTGAAGCTGGTCGCGGCGGAATCGTCGCGACTCTCGGCACACCACGTCGAGGGCTTCGTCGTCGCCGCCGACGCCTGTTCGACCCGCTCCGCCGACAGCGGCAGCGCCTCGCACGTCGCGCTCGCCTCGCAGGCCGCCGCGGCGCGCCCCGCTGATGCGCGTGCCGCAAGCTCCGGCCGCGTCAGCTCGCCCCGCCACTCCCCCGCCAGACGTGCACGGACGGTGACGCCGAGCGCCGCCGTCGCCATCGCTCCGACGAGGATCGCCGCCGTGCCGCGCCTCATGGCCCGCTCCGCTCGCGCCTGCCTGCGCAGGGCAGAACGCAACGGCGGTGCCGTGGCTCTTGGTGCCGCGCCTCGCGCGGGGCCGGCTCGGCCTCACTCGCTCGGCGTGTTGATCAGCCGGGCGATGTCGTCGCTGTTCACCTTCAGCAGGAGCTCGACGCGGCGCGAGTTGACGCCGCCGCCGGAGGCCTCGGTGCGGGCGTCGAGGGTGATGCGCTCGCCGAAGAAGGGGACGTGGTTGGTCATGTGGGTCGAGACGGCGACGGCGCGCTGGAGCGCGAGGTTCCACGACTTCGGGTCGTAGGCGTAGGCGTCGCGCAGCGCGTAGCCGCGCACCTCGAGCGGGACGTCGAGGTCGCGCACCTTGGTGCCGAGCGCCTCGAGCGCCAGCTTCGCCTCGGGCGTGAGGTCGGTCTTGCCCGGCTTGAAGAGGACTTTCTCGTCGATGCGCACGACGAGCCCTTCGCGCGTCCGCTTCACCTCGAAGGGCGAGGTGCCGCCGCTGCCGCCCGCGTCCTTCAGCGGCGACAGCGACGCGGCGATGCGGCCGAGCGCCTTCTCCTCGCTGCTGGCGCCGGCGCCCGGCGCGGCCGGCTTCAGGTTCGGCAGCAGCGTGTTGCCCTTCTCGCTGAACATCCCGCCGCCCGTCATGAACGAGGCGCGGATGCTCTGCACCGCCTCCTCGAGCTTCCCCTTCTCCGTCTGGCCGGTCGCGTAGAGGACCGTGAAGAAGGCGAAGAGCAGCGTGATGAAGTCGGCGTACGAGACGAGCCAGCGCTCGGCGTTCTCGTGCTCCTCGTGCGCCTTCTTGCGCGCCATCAGGCGGCCGCCTTCGCCTCTTCGGCCGCCTCGGCGTGGCCGTGGCTGCCGAGCAGGTCGTGGAGGTGGTCCTCGACGCGGCGCGGAGTGTCGCCGGCCTGGATCGCGAGGATGCCGGCCAGCACGATCTCCATCTCGAGCATCTCGTGGTGGTAGATCTTCTTCAGCTTGCTGGCGATCGGGAGCATCACGAGGTTGGCCGCGCCGACGCCGTAGACCGTCGCGACGAACGCGACGGCGATGCCGGCGCCGAGCTTGCTGGGGTCGGAGAGGTTCGACATGACGTGGATCAGGCCGAGCACGGCGCCGAGGATCCCGACCGTCGGGCAGAAGCCGCCGGCCGTCTCCCACACCTTCGCGACGGCCGTCTTCTCCGCCTCGACCTTCCCGATGCGCTCCTCCATCAGGTTGCGCAGCGCGGTCGCGTCGTAGCCGTCGATCAGGCGCCGCAGGTTCAGCGCCATGAACGGGTTGGTCACGTCGCGCAGCATGTTGTCGATCGAGAGGAGCCCTTCGCGGCGCGCGACGACGACCAGCTTGACGAGCTGCTCGATCAGCGCGTCGTAGCTCGGCGCCTTGGCGAAGAAGACCTTGCGCAGGTCCTTCAGCGCGCCGAGGAACTCCTGCGACGTCGACGAGAGCATGGTCGCGCCGATGGTGCCGCCGAAGACGATGATCGCGGCCGTCGGCTGGATCAGCGCCTCGATGTGGCCGCCCTCGAGATGGTTCCCGAAGAGGATCATCCCGAACGCGATCAGGACGCCGAGGAGGCTGATGATCATGTCGCAGCACCGGCCAGCGGAGCCGCGATCGCGCGCTTGTAGTCCTTGAACGCCGCCACGATCTCCTCCAGCGACTCGCGCACGAGGAGCGGACGGCGGTCGACCAGGCGGATCAGCGTCTCGGGAACGCTCTCGAGCGACTCGATGCGCTCCGCGTTCAAGACGATCCGGACCCCGTCCATGCGGGTGACGGCGATCATCGGCTCCTCCCTCCCGCCGGCCCGCGCGAGCACGACCCGGCGCTCCTCTGTCGGGCGCCGCGGGAGCTCCCCTTGAGCCGCCGCCGAGAGCCACCCCTGGGAAACCCCCCGCTCATGGCGGGCCGGGCGCTTTCACGATGAACGCCATGCGTGGGAGAAGGGGCCCGCGCGTGGACCGCCATCGATGGACCTCGTCCTCTTCGTCCCTTGCCTCGTCACGCGCGCCGCGGGCGGCGGCGACGTGCTGCAGATGCTGCGCAACAGCTTCGTCGCCGACCTGCAGAACGGGCCGAGCGGATCGACGCTGCTGCGCTGGCTCGGCTGGGCGCTGCTGGCCGCGCTGGTGGTGCCGCTCGTCGCGCACGCGATCAAGCGGCAGTCGGCGCTGGAGCGCCACGCCCATCGCCTCGAGCGGCTCGGCTTCGACGACGACGAGGTGCGCCTCTTCGTCCGCATCGCGCGGCGCGCGACGCTCCAGACGCTGCGCGGCGCGACGATCGACCTCCACCGCTTCGACAAGCTCGCGCACGGCCTGCTGCACGGCCTCGCGCCGCGTTCGCTGCGCGAGCAGACCATGCTGCGGATCGTCGAGCTGCGCCAGCGCCTTCCCGACGACGGCGCCGACGGGCCGGTCGTCGAAGCCGGCTCCCGCCTCTTCATCGCCGCGGCGCTGCCGGTCGAGGGCGGCTCCTATCGCGCCGACGTGGTCACGACCAACGCCGGCGCGATGCTCCTCGCGCTGCCCGAGGCCGACGACGACGGCTCGCTGGTGCCGGGCGCGACGGTGCGCCTCAAGTCGCGCATGCAGGGCGCCACCTGCGAGACGCTCGCGACGATCCGCCGCCGCTACGGCGACCCGCCCGGCAACGTCCGCCTCGACGTCCTCTGCCGCGCGCCCTTCCTGCGCAGCCGCACCACGCTGCGCGAGCGCGCGGTCGACATGCCGGCGCGCCTCGCGCTGGTCGAGCGCGTCAGCGCGACCCGCTCGGCGCAGGAGCTCGCGCCGCAGGCCGACGGCCGCATCACGCGCGACGCCAGCCTCGGCGTCTACGTCACGCTCCGGCGCGCGCGGCTCGTCTTCGGCGAGCGCGTCCGCGTCTCGGCCGAGCCCTACTCGGGCGACTACCTCGCGTTCGCCGAGGTCTCCGCCTCGGCCGACCACGAGGTCTGGTTCCTCGTCCGCCTCTCGCTCCACAAGGTGCCGCGCGCCCGCGCCGGCGCGGCCCCGCCGCGCGCGCTCACGCGCCGCTGACCGCGCTCACTCCGGCTCGCGCTCCGCGCCGGGCGCCGCCTTCGGGGCCTCGCGCTTCAGCAGGCTCGCGACGATCGCGACGCCGAGGATCCCGAAGACGATCGAGAGCGAGGTCGTCGTCCCGATGTGCCAGTGGAAGCCGCCGGCCAGCATCTTCGCGCCGATGAACATCAGCACGAACGCGAGGCCGACGTTCAGGTAGCGGAAGGCGGCCATCAGCAGCGCCAGCAGCACGAAGAAGCTGCGCAGCCCGAGGATCGCGAAGACGTTCGAGCTGTAGATCACGAAGGTGTCGCGCGTGACGCCGAAGATCGCCGGGATCGAGTCGACGGCGAAGACGACGTCGGTCGCCTCGACCGTGATCAGGCAGAGGAAGAGCGTCGTCGCGACGCGCTTGCCGTTCTCCACGACGAAGAAACGCCCCTCGTGCGGCGCGTTCGAGACGGGCAGCAGCTTGCGCGTGAGGCGGACGACGGCGTTCTTGCTCGGGTCGGGCTCCTCCTCCTTCTTCTGGAGGAGCTTCGCGCCGGTGATCACGAGGAAGAAGCCGAAGACGTAGACGAGCCACTCGAAGCGGTTCAGCAGCGCCGCGCCGGCCCAGATGAAGAGCGCGCGCAGCAGCAGCGCGCCGAGGATACCCCAGAAGAGGACGCGGTGCTGGTGCTGCTGCTCGACCTTGAAGAACTTGAACAGCACCAGGAACACGAAGAGGTTGTCGAACGAGAGCGAGAGCTCGACGACGTAGCCGGTGAGGAACTCCTGCGCCGGCTTCGCGCCGTGCTCCCACCAGACGTAGCCGCAGAAGGCGAGCGCCAGCGCGACGAAGCAGCCGCCCGTGATCGCCGCCTCGCGCATCCGCACCGCGTGCGCCTTGCGATGGAGCACGAAGAGGTCGAGCACCATCACGCCGACGATCACGACGCCGAAGAGCAGCCACTGGTGCCACTCGGGGTGCTCCGCCGCCACCGGCGCCACCACGCCGTCCTGTCCCAACTCTTGAAGGAGGAAGGTCATCGCTCCGTTTCTCAGCCGATGAAGAGGAAGTCGTCGAACTGCGTCCGCGCGTCGGCCTTGGTCCAGACGCCGAGGCGCCCGGCCGGCAGGAGCGCCTGGTGCTCCTCGTCGAGGCAGATCGCGCGGTCGAGCCGCACGACGACGCGCTGGGCGTCGAATTCGACCGCCAGCTCGTGCCAGCCGGCGGCGAGCGCGACCGTCGCCTCTCCCACCAGCGTCCGGACGCCGGCCTGCACGACGAAGAGGCGGAGGTTCCCTTCGAGCGGGTTGAAGCGGGCGAGGTAGTAGTCGGCCGCGCCCTGCGCCCGCCAGACCAGCCCGCCGCCCTGGTCGATCGTCCCGTCGAGCGCGCGGAAGCGGACGCTCACGCGCCCCTCGTCGACCGCGAGCCCCGTCAGCAACGCGACGTTGAAGCTCTCCTTCGCCGCCCTGCCCTCCTGCTGCAGCACGCTCGGCGGCGACGGCGCGTCGCCCGCCTTCGCGACGAGCCACTCGCCGCTGCAGCACTCGAAATGGCCGTAGCTCGCCTGGTGCGGAACCCCGCCCGCGGGCTCGAGGACGAAGTCGTGCCACTCGAGGCGGCGCGACGTGCTGCAGCCGGGGTGGAGCAGCGCCAGCAACGGCAGCAGCAGCGCCGTCGCGCGTCGCCAACCTCTGTTGTTGCCGTCACGGTGCATCGCCGGTCGCTCCTCGCCCCCGGGAAGGCGCGGGAGTGTATCGGCGCCCTCGGGACGAGAAGAGCGAAACCGACCCCCGAAATCGGAGGCCTCGGCGCGGCGATCCGGACTCGATCAGAAGTGGAGCTGGAGCTGCAGCAGCAGCGCCTTCTCCTCGTCGATGGCGTCGCCCCCGATCACCACCGGTTCGGCGTACTGCGTCAGGAGGGCGTGGAGCTTCACGCGGGCGTGCCAGGTGAGGTACCAGTTCACGCCGACGTCGAAGCTGGTCACGCGGCGCGGGTCGGAGCCGGCCGGCAGCGCTCCCGACTCGCTCCACCCCTCGCCGATCTGCAGCCGCGTGACGCGCGCCGCCAGCTCGACCGCGCCCGGCCCGCGCGCGCCGCGCAGCTCGAACGGCCGCAGCGGCCGCACCGCCTTCACCGTCCGCTCCTCGCCGGTCACGACCCACGCGACCGCGCCGTACCACGACTGCATCACGGCGTCCTCTTCGCCGAGCGGCCCCTCGATCTCGAGCTCGTTGCGCATCGCCTCGGCCGAGAACTCGAACGGGCCCGTCCACCACGCGCCCTCGACGCCGAGGCGCACGTGCTCGCCGTCCGCCTCGGCCAGCGGGTCGAGCGTCGCGAACGGCACGCGCGCCTCCGTGTTCCACTCGACGCCGCCGAGCGGATCGTCGTTGCGGCCGACCGTCGCCGCGACGCCGACCTGGAGGCGCCGCAGCGACGGCGCGCCCATCGCGAACGGGCGCACGACGAAGCGCCCCGCCCCCTCGCTGCCGCCGTTCATCCCCTCCTCGCCGCCCTGGTAGATCGCGGCGCCCCACTCGTAGCCGCCGTCGCGCGGCTCGCTCTGCAGCGTGAGGCCGTGCCCTTCGGCCGGCACGAACTGGTTCAGCAGCGAGAGGTTCACGAACGCGACGTGCTTGACCGGCCGCGCCTCCTCGAGGCTGAACGGCTCCTTCATGCGGCCCGCCATCGCGGTCAGCCCGCTCTCCGGCTCGCAGCCGATCCACGCCTCCTCGAACTCGAAGTCGTGCTCGGTGAACTTCGGCTCGAGATTGAAGAGCCAGTCGCCCTCGATGCGCCCGCCGATCTCGAGGCGCATGCGGCGCAAGAAGACGTCGCTGTCGCGGCCGTGGAGCCCGCGCTCGAAGAAGCTCGCGTTCACCTGCAGCAGGCCGCCGATCTCGAGGCGGTTCTCGCCGAGCGCGTCCTGGAGGAAGAAGTGGTCGTCGTAGCCGGCGGTCAGCACCAGCGGCTGCGACGCCGGCGACTGCGACCCCTTCGACGGCGACACCTGCGACGGCGACACCTGCGACGGCGCCGGCGGCACGTCCTGCATCGACGCCGCCAGCACGACCAGCCAGTCGAGCACCATCCGCCCCTCCGCCTCGCCCCCGCGGGTCGTCGCGACGGCGCTCCTATACTTCCCGCCCCATGTCGCCCGAAACTCCGACCGCGTCCGCTGCGGGAACGCGCCGCTCCCCGCTCCTCTTCATCTTCCTGACGGTCTTCATCGACCTGCTCGGCTTCGGGATCGTCATCCCGCTGCTGCCGACCTACTCGAAGTGGTTCGGCGCCGACGCCGTCACGCTGGCGCTGCTGCAGTCGAGCTTCTCGGCGATGCAGTTCTTCTTCGCGCCGATGTGGGGCCGCCTCTCCGACCGGATCGGGCGCCGGCCGGTGCTGATCGGCGGGCTGGTCGGCTCCGCGATCTCGTACGTCCTCTTCGCGCGCGCGACGTCGCTGCCGATGCTCTTCGCGTCGCGCATCCTCGCCGGCTTCTGCGCCGCCAACCTCGCCGCCGCGTCGGCCTACATCGCCGACGTGACCGACGAGAAGAGCCGCGCAAAGGGCATGGGGATGATCGGCGCCGCGTTCGGGCTCGGCTTCACCTTCGGCCCGCTGCTGGGCGTCGCGACCAGCCACGCCGCGCACGGCGCCACGACGCTGCCGTCGCTGCCCGGCTACCTCGCCGCCGCCCTCTCGCTCACCGCCGCGCTCTTCGGCTGGTGGAAGCTGCCCGAGCCGGCGACGCGCCGCACCGGCAGCCGCCTCTTCGCGCTCGGCGAGCTGAAGGGCGCGCTCGCGAACGGCCGCACCGGCGTGCTGCTCGTGCTGAACTTCCTCAACCTCTTCGCCTTCTCCTGCTTCGAGGCGATGTTCATCCTCTTCGGCCTCGCGCGCTTCCCCGACAAGTTCGGCCTCTCGAGCGCGATCGACCACGCGACGCTCGAGCAGACGATCGAGGCGGGCCGCTTCGCCGGCAAGTACATGTTCGCGATCGGGATCCTCTCGGCGCTGGTGCAGGGCGGCTTCATCCGCCGCCTCATCCCGCGCTTCGGCGAGGCGCGCCTCATCGTCGCCGGCCCGCTGATCCTCGCCGTCGCGATGGCGACGATCGGACTCGCGTCGACGTGGTGGCTCGTGATCGCCGGCTGCGTGCTGATGCCCTTCGGGTTCGGCCTCTCGAACCCGTCGGTGCCGGGACTGCTGTCGCGCGCCGCGCCGCCCGATCGGCAAGGCTCCTATCTCGGCATGAGCCTCTCGGCCGGCAGCCTCGCGCGCGCCGCCGCCCCCACCTGCGCCGGCGTCGCCTTCAAGCTCTTCAGTCCCGGCGCGCCCTTCCTCCTGGCGACCGGCGTGCTGCTCCTCTCGACGCTGCTGGCCAGCGCCTACCGCGCGCGCCACGGCGCATCGTTCGAGCACGCGCCCGTTGCCTGACGCGGGCGTACCGTTGCGGGAACGAATCGCCCACATCAATCGCACCTTCGCTCGGTGTGCGGGAAACGCGGGCGATTCGTTCCCGCAACGGTACGCCCACTTGGTCTGCTGAGAGGACGTGATGACACCTGCCAACGAGCTCGCCGTGCAGGAGCGCTTCTCGCCGAAGAGCATCTGCTTCGGCTGCGGGCCCGCGAACGCGCAGGGGCTCCACATCCGCAGCTTCGAGCGCGACGGCGTCGGCCCCGATGGCGCGCCGCGCAAGGAGCTGGTCGCGACGTGGAGCGCGGCGCCGCACCACCAGGCGTTCCCCGGGATGCTGAACGGCGGGATCACCGGCGCGCTGCTCGACTGCCACAGCAACTGGATGGCGGCGATGCACCTGATGCGCGCGCAGGGGCAGGACGCGCCGCCCTGCACCGTGACGGCCGACTTCGCGGTGAAGCTCAAGCGCCCCACGCCCGTCGACGGCCCGCTCGAGCTGCGCGCGTGGGTGGTCGAGTCGGGCAGCGACCGCGCCGTCGTCGACGCGACGCTCTCGGCCGGCGGCAAGGTCACGGCGACGTGCCACGGCACCTTCGTCGCGGTGAAGCCGGGCCATCCCGCGTACCACCGCTGGTAGGCGCGCCGCTAACCTCTGCGCCCCATGAACAAGAAGAAGCAGGCGCCCGGCCCGCCGCGGATCGGCGTGGTGATGGGCACGAAGGCCGACTGGGACACGATGCAGGCGACCAGCGACACGCTGAAGAAGCTCGACGTGCCGCACGAGTGCCTGATCGTCTCGGCCCACCGCACGCCGCAGCTGATGGCCGACTACGCCCGCGCCGCGGAAGGGCGCGGCCTGCAGGCGATCATCGCCGGCGCCAGCGGCGCGGCCCACCTGCCCGGGATGATCGCGGCGCACACGCTGCTGCCGGTCTTCGGCGTCCCGATCGAGAGCCACGCGCTGAAGGGGATGGACTCCTTGCTGTCGATCGCGCAGATGCCGGCCGGCGTCCCGGTCGGCACGCTCGCGATCGGAAAGTCGGGCGCGATCAACGCCGCGCTGCTGGCCGTCGCCGTGCTGGCGCGCCAGGACGCGGAGCTGCGCGAGCGCTGGGCCACCTTCCGCCGCGAGCAGGACGAGCGCGTGCGCGCCGAGAAGGTCGGGCCGCCGTCGCGCGCGTCGACCTTCGGCGCTCCCCCCGACGCCGCGCGCGCGGCCGACGCGGGCTGAGTCGACGAACCACGCTTTCCACGAGAGACCCAAGAGAGAGGAACGAGCGGACTCCATGAGCAACGCGAAGGTCGGGATCGTGATGGGCTCGGTGTCGGACCTGCCGAAGCTCGAGAAGGCGATCGAGGTGCTGAAGGGCTTCGGCGTCGGCTGCGAAGTGCGCGTCATGTCGGCGCACCGCACGCCCGAGGACGTCGGCCAGTGGGCCGGCAGCGCGATCGCGCGCGGCCTCAAGGTGCTGATCGCCGCGGCGGGCGGCGCCGCCCACCTCGCCGGCGCCGTCGCGGCGCGCACGACGCTGCCGGTCATCGGCATCCCCGTCGCGACCGAGCCCTTCAACGGCCTCGACTCGCTCCTCGCGACCGTCCAGATGCCGCCCGGCATCCCCGTCGCCACCGTCGCCGCCGGCACCTGGGGCGCCGAGAACGCCGCGCTCCTCGCGGTGCAGATCCTCGCGCTGGCCGACGCCGATCTCGCCGCGCGCGTCGCGGCCGATCGATCGAAGCGCGCCGACAAGGCGCGCCAGGCGGATCGCGAGCTGCAGGGGAAGAACGGCTGAGCGACGGAGCGCGCGCGGGACCGGACCGCCCCGCGGCTCAACGCGGCGCGTCGATCCCGATCCGCTCGCGCGCGAACTTCCGGAGCTCGCACAAGAGCGGGTGGCGCGGCGCCTTCGCCTCGACCCACTCGTCGCCCTGCTTCCACCAGCGCGTCGCCGCGGCGCCGTCGCCGAGCGCGTGCTGGGCCATGGCCATCGTGAACCACAGCGACGCGCTGCCGCCTTCGGAGAGCGTCATCGCGCGCTCGATCTCGGTCACGGCGCCCTTGGCGTCGCCCATCTCGAGCAGCACGGCGGCCAGCGACTCGCGCGAGCTCGCGCGCTTGGGCTTCGCCTCGACCGCGCTGCGGGCCAGCTCGAACGCCTGCGCCAGGTCGCGCGCCTTCGGGTCGTGGAAGCGGGCGATCTCCGCGGCGACGATGGCGCGCCAATTCCATTGGTTGCCGCACTGCTCGGCCGCCCGCGCCAGCGCGGCGCGCGCCGCCTCGAGTTCGCCGCGCTTCGCCGCCAACCTCGCCCTCAGGAGCGACGTCGACCACGCCCCCACGCGCAGCCGGTCGGCTTCGGCGAACGCCGCCGCGAGGCCTGCGTCGTCCCCCATCGCGTCGAGCGCCTCCTGGACGCCGACGTGGGCCCATCCGCTGCGCGGCTCGAGCCGCACGCCCGCGCGCGCGGTCGCCAGCGAGGCCTCGAAGTCGCCGATGCACCAGAGCAGGTAGGCCCAGTCGTTGATCACGTCGACGTCGTCGGGACGGAGCCGCGCCGCCTCGCGGAAGTCGGCCTCCGACTCCGTGAAGCGGCACTGCGTCTCGAGCGCCCACGCACGGTCGCGCCGGATCGATGCGTCCTGCGGGGCGAGCCGGACCGCGTCGTCCAGCAGCGCGAACCCGCGCGACGGTTGCCCGAGGTCGCCGGCCAGCAGCCGCCCCATCGAAGCGAGGAGGCGCGGCGACCGCGGCTCGAGCGCCAGCGCCGCGGAGTAGCACTGCATCGCCTCCTCCGGATCGCAGCGGCCGCTGTCGACGTCGTTCAGCTCGGCCAGCGCGACCTGGACGTCGAAGTCGTCGGGATGGCGCGCGCGCGCGGTGCGCAGGATGCGGAGCGATTCGACGGGCAGGAACCCCGAACGCAGGAAGGAGGCCGCCAGCAGCACGAGGCTTCGCGCCGGCAGCGCGCGCAGCTCGTCGTCGCGCGCGAAGCGGCGCAGGTCGGCGGCGTCGCCGACGCGCATCGCTTGGCGCATGCGGTTGCGGACCGGATCGGGGTCGGCCGCCACGACGATGTCGAGCAGGTGGTCGGCGTCGGCGGTCCGCCCGAGCTCGCGGCGGACCTGGATCCAGAGGTCGAGCGTCGACGCGGCCGCCTGCGCGAGGCCGCGCTCCACCAGCGTCCGCGCGACGTCGGCCGCCGGCAGCTCGTCGATCGGGAAGCCGTAGGCGTCGAAGGTGTCGAGGATCGTCGTGTCGAGCGCCTCGAACTCGGCGCGCCCCTGGACTTGGGAGACCCCGATCTGCCGCAGCGCGGCCAGGAGCTCGCGATCCTGCCGCGCCTGCTCCGCCTGCCGCTCGGCGGCGCTCCGATCTTGCGCCACCGCGGACGCCTCGCGCGCCGCGCGCTCGCGCAGGCCGGGCGCCGCGTCGCCGCTCGCGGCCAGCGCGACCGCCTTCTCGGCCGCGACGGCGGCCTCGGCGTAGCGCGCCTTCCCGCGCGCGAGCGTCGACTCCTCCAGCGCCGCGGCCACCGCCGTCTCGACGCCGCGCCGCCGCTCGTCGCGTTGGCTGCGCCACGCGAGGAAGCCGCCGCCGCCCAGCAGCAGCAGCGCGATGATCGAGCCGCCGAGCGCCGTCGTGACGCGCCGCGCGCGCCGCTCGTCGTCGGCCTTCACGCGCGCCTCGGCGACCGCGATCTGCGCCGCCCGCACGCGCGCCTCGGTCGACTCGCGCCACGCGGCCAGCTCCTTCGCGACGACGCCGGCGTGGCGCGGCCGCGCGACCGGCGCCGGCGCGAGGCAGCGCTTCGCCAGCGCGACGAGCTCCGCGTCGGCGCCGCACGCGTCGAGCCGCCGCGTCGCGTCGCCGAGCTCGGCGTTCGCGGCGCGGGAGATCGCCTCCTCGCCGTCGTAGGGCGGCCGGCCGGTCAGGATCTCGCACAGGATCGCGCCGAGCGCGAAGACGTCGGAGTGCTCGTCGAGACGGTCGATCTCGCCGCGCGCCTGCTCGGGCGGCATGTAGGAGGGCGTCCCCATCACCGAGCCGGCCAGCGAGTCGGAGCCGGCCGAGCCGCTCTTGTGGCGGATCGTCGCGATGATGCTGGCGCGCGACGCCTGCGCGCGGCCGAGCTTCTCGTCGGCGACGCCGCCTTGCGCCAGCACCTTCGCCAGCCCCCAGTCGAGCACCTGCACCTCGCCGAACGCGCCGACCATCACGTTGGCCGGCTTCAGATCGCGATGGATCACGCCGCGCGAGTGGGCGTAGCCCATCGTCTGGCAGACCTGCTCGAAGAGGGCGAGGAAGCGCGGCCGGTCGCCGTCGGGAGGGTTGCGCTCGGCCAGCAGCGCCGCCAGCGTGCGCCCCTTCACCAGCTTCATCGTGAAGTAGGGCCGCTCGTCGGCCAGCAGCCCGAGTTCGTAGACCGGCACGATGCCCGGATGCTGCAGCTGCCCGCCGATCTGCGCCTCCTCGACGAAGCGCTGCACGATCTCCTCGCGACCCGACAGCTCCTTCCGCAGCACCTTCATCGCGACGTCGCGGCCGAGGTCGCGGTCGTGCCCCTTGAGGATCACGCCCATGCCGCCGCGCGCGACCTCGCCGAGGAACTGGTAGTTGCCGCGCCCCTGCGGCAGCTCGCGCACCTGGCGCATCTCCGCCGACGACGCGTCGACCAGCGGCGAGCCGCCGTGCTCCGAGGGCGCGTCGCGCAGCAGAACCTTCGGCGCGGGGCCGCGCCGGCTGAGCTGCTCGAGGACGGAGGGGCGATCGACGGGCGTCGGCGGACGCGACGCCGGCGCGCCCGCGGGAGGTTCGCCCGGTTTCGGTTCCGCTTCGCCCATCGCGCGCCCCCCTTCCGATCCCGAGAAGGAACCGGCGCACGGTAGCGGCGCGCACGGCGACGGGGAGGGGCGAGCGCGAGAGCAGCTGCGGCGTCAGCGGAGCGGCGGCGCCTCGATCGAGAGGAGGAGGTCGCGTTCGGCCACGATCGAGCGGACGATCGGGCCGGTGGTTCGCGACAAGCGCTCGATCGTCATGGGGCCGGGAGGCAGGAGGAGCGTGAACTCGTCGGCGTGTGCCGTGATCATCCGCCAGCGATCGAGGTCGTCTCGCAGCCTCGCGCCCTGCGCGTCGGTGATGCGGAACGACCACCCGCTCGACGTCGAGCGGCCGACGACGTGCAGGGTGACGCGCACGCGAACCGCCCGCGGCAGCGCGACCTCGACGTCGGCGGCGACCGACGAGTCGACGCGCGTCGCCGCGGATCGCACGAAGCGGGCCGCCAAGGCGAGGCAAGCGGATCGGGACCTGCAGCGGAAGGGGGGCTGAGCGGGAGACGCGTGCAGGACGCGAGATCGGGTCTTTATCGAGGCCAGACTTCGATGCCGAATCCTCCGCCCTGCTCACGGGCGACCGTCGAGCCGAGGTCGAGCTGTCCGCCGCGATAGCGCGGCCAAAGAAGCATGACGGGCTCGTCGCTTGACCGAAGTTCGATCCGCCCGCTCACGATGCGATCGTCCAATGCGAGTCGCGTGTCGAAGGAGAGCTCGTGGTCCCACGCCAAACTTCGGCGCACGACCAGCGACCTCATCAACCCCATCTTGCGAAGCGTGCGTTCCTTGAACGCCTGCAGCGCGACTTCGACGGAGACCTCCACCGCGGGGGCCAACTCGAGGTCGGGACCCTGCACGACGTGCCCTGACTCGCGGACCAAGACCGGAGCGAAACCGGGAAGAAGCAGTGCGGCGCATCTTTCGCCATCGAAGTCGTGCAGCACGACTTCGCTCGCGCGAACGTCGATCACTTCCTCGGAACAAAGTCCGTCTTGCGCGAACGACAGCAACCGGCCGCGGTCGTCCGCGACGGACCGCCCGCCCGGAGCCCAAAGCCGCAGGCGGGTTTGCGGCGCCGCTGCCATCGTCACGATGTCCTCGATGGACACGAATCGCGTCTCGACCGGCGCGTGACCGGCCGCCGTGAACCGAACGACGGCGTCCGGCGCATCGGACACGATCTCGACGACACCGTCCGCGCCCGAGATCGCCAGCCACGGCGGAGCCGAGCCTTGCGCGCCCCGCTGCACCAAGACGTGGTCGAGTGGCTTCCCTGAGGAATCGACGACTTTCGTCGCTCGGACGGCGCCCCGCTCCCGCGACGCGACAGTGAAGGTGATCTCCTCGAGTTCGCTCCCTTCCGGAACACGAACCAACGCAGTGCACGTCGTGCGCGCACCCGACAGTCCAACGACGTACTCCTCGCGCCAACGCCCCCGAAACATCGCGTAGGTCATCGGACGCTTGTCGTGGGAACGCAGCGCCGAGGTACGAACGTAGTCGTCGAAACCGCCCTGAGCAGCGTTCTTGCGGACGCACCACGCCCGCCAAGCTGGATCGGGGTAGACGGGGCTTCCGTCCGGAGCACGCACGACGACCAACAACTGGGCCATGCAGGGGAATGCGATCCCACCGACATCCACCAGTGGCGAGTCGATGAACGCATGGAACCGGACCGGCTCCGAATCGCCGAGGAACAGGACGAACTCGCAGTGCTCCCCGATGCGGCGCGAGTCGAGCTGGAAGTCGCGGCCGACGATGGGAACGCTCCAGAGACGGACTCCGTTCCTGGACTCGATCTCGTGAGAGTGTTCGATGAAGTCCTGCGGCGGGCCGCCGAAGCGCGCCTCGTTCCGGACACGTAGCGCATCGATCATGGCCGCCTCGTGCTGCACCCATGTCGAACGTCTAACGGCGTCGACGTCGCTCCCGACCACGGCGAACAACCCCCAAGTGCCGCCCAAGAATAGGTCCGGGCCCTCCTCCCAATCGACCTCTCCGCGAACGACGCACTTCGGGTCGAGTTGCAGGTCGATCGAGTCCTGCCCACCCTCGATGCGGGCTGACTCGAGGAAATAGCGGTCATGAGTCGCCGCCACGTCGAGCGCTGCGACGTCGTCGCCGCCGTCGAACGAGAGAGACGCCGTCCCGTCCGCGCCGCTCCGTCCCGTTGCAACTGCCGTTTCGCCAACGCCTGACCTGACGACGACGGCCGCGTCGATGATCGACGCGTCGTCGAAGCTCGACCGCAGCCGGACAACGATCTCGCGGCGCGCGATCAACTCCCTCGACGTCTCGATGGAGAGCCTCTCGGGCGCCGTCGGCATCCCGCTCACGTCCGCGGCCAAGCGCCGCGCGCCGTCGACTGGGACGTCGTCCGGCTCGATTGACGGTGCTCCCGCGACTTCTTCCGACCCCACTCGCGGCCGATTCAACGGCAGTGGCGTCGCCCACCAGGTGACCGCGGCGAGTACGAGGACACTAGCCGCCGCCATCACGATCGACTTTCCCGTCGCCGTCATCGCAAGCCCCCCGATCGCGGACCCGACGCCCGCGACACCGCCCTGCGCACCGGTCGTGACACGGAACAACAGCACTGCCAGCTCGCGCCTCCCCTTCGCGTCGTCGGGATGCCGCCGCTCCGCGATCAACCGCTCGCGCAGCAGCTCCAGCGCCCGCTTGATCCGCGTGCGCACGGTCTCGACCGGCACGCCCAACTCGCGCGCGATCGCGCGCGGGGGCCGGCCGTCGAACCAGCGCATCAGCACCGTCGTCCGCCACGGCTCGTCGAGCGCCAGCACGGCGTCGACCAGCGATCGCTCGAGCGCGGCGCGGGCGACCAGCTCGTCGGTCGGCGCGAGCGCTTCGCGGCGCGCGGCTGCCTCTTCGCGCAGGCGGCGCTGCGCTTCGCGCCAGCGCAGGCGCGACGCGATGCGGCGCGCGACGGTTCCGAGCCAGCCGCGCAGCTCGGCCCCTTCGTGCGGCGGCTTCGCGCACGCGGCGAGGAGCGTTTCCTGCGCGACGTCGTCGGCGAGCGACCCGGCCACCAGTCGGCCGGCGAGACGGCGGATCCACGCCGCGTGGAGCAGCAGCGCCTGCGGATCGGGAGGGGTCGAGTCGCGCGCCATCACCCTCTCATGGCACGGCGCCGCGGAACCGGTTGCGGGAAAAACGGCGCGCGCGCGCCCGCGCCGCCCGCTCACCCCTTCTTGGTCGGCGGCCCCTGACTCTCCCGCAGCTCCAGGAAGAGCGCCTCGACCTTGGCGCGCGCCCACGGCGTCTTGCGGAGGAAGCGGAGGCTCGACGTGACCGTCGGGTCGAACATGAAGCAGCGGATCGGGACGACGTCGGCCATCACGCGCCAGCCGACGCGGGTGGAGAGCTCGGTCACGATCGCTTCGAGCGTGATGCCGTGGAGCGGGTTGTTGCGCTGAGGCCGTTCCATCGCGAGGTCAGCAGCCGCTCGCGGCGCGCGGCGTCCCGCGGCTCGGCTTCACTTCACTTCCCCCACTGCAGCAGCCCGTCGATCGTGTCGCGCGACACCGCGTGGTAGCCGGGCCGCGCCTTCTCGTAGATCCGCTTCGCGAGCTCCTTGCCCCAGCTGCTCTTCGCCAGCTCCTGGTAGAGCGGCCGCAGGAACTTGCGGCGCCCCTGCGAGGTGAGGAAGCGCTCGAGCGCGCCGAACGCCGCCTCGTGATGGTGGGCGACGCACTGGACGAGCCACGCGAAGAGCACCTCGGAGTTGCCGCGCTGCGACAACCCGAACGCGGCGTCGAGCTCGGCCATCCGCTCGTTCGTCGCCGTGGCGGGGAGTTGCCGCAGGAAGTGCTGCCACTGCTGCGTCGTGAACGACTTCACGTCGAGCTCGCGCGCGGGCGCGCCGGCGGCGAAGCGCTCGAGCTGCGCCGACGCCTTCGCCAGCGCGCTCGACGTGGCGCGCGGGCAGTTCGGAGGCAGACCCGGCCCGTCGATCCACGCGCCGATGCGCAGCGCCTCCTTCACTCCCGGCTGCCCCTTGAAGAGCTGCGCGTCGAGGAACGCGACGAAGTCGTCGGTCGTCCTGCTCTGGAAGGCGTTGCCGTCGAACCACGCGCGCAGGAAGCGGTCGAACGGCGCGCGGCCGACCGCCTTCTCGATCGCCTGCAGGAGGCGCGCCCCCTTCTCGTAGGCGATCTCGGTCACGCCGTCGTCGGGGTTGCGCCCCGCGAGGTCGAGGCGCAGCCACGTGTCGCGCTCCTTCCCCTCCGCGGTGAGCTCCTCGATCGACTTCTCAAGATCCTGCCGTCCCAGCACCGCCAGCGCGTCCTCGAACTCCTGGCCGTAGACCGCCTCCATGATCCGGTGCTCGAAGTAGACGGTGAACCCTTCGTTGAGCCAGAAGTCGTTCCACGTCGCGTTCGTGACGAGGTTGCCCGACCAGCTGTGCGCCAGCTCGTGCGCGATCAGCGAGACCAGCGAGCGGTCGCCCGCCAGGATCGTCGGCGTCGCGAAGGTGAGGCGCGGGTTCTCCATCCCGCCGAACGGGAAGCTCGGCGGCAGGACCAGCACGTCGTAGCGCCCCCATCGGTAAGGGCCGTAGAGCTTCTCCGCCGCCGCGATCATCGACTCGAGGTCGACGAACTCCGCCGCCGCGCGCCCCACCACCGACGGCTCGGCGTAGACGCCGCTGCGCGGCCCGAGCGATCGGAACTCGAGGTCGCCCACCGCCAGCGCCAGCAGGTAGCTCGGGATCGGCTGCGGCATGTCGAACGTGTAGACGCCGTCGGCCGCCGCACGCTGCGGATTGCTGGCCGACATCACGGCGAGCAGCGGCGGCCCGCCCGCCGGCGACTTCACCGTGATGCGCGCGCCATAAGTCATCCGCACGCCGGGCGTGTCCTGGCACGGCACCCACGTGCGCGCGAGGATCGCCTGCGACTGCGTGAAGAGGAACGGCGACTTCCCGCCCGCCGTCTGCTCCGGCCCGAGCCACTGCAGCGCCGCCGCGCCCGGACTCGTCGCGTAGTCGACGTGGATCCAGAGCTCGCGCGCGCCGCTCGATGAGGCGGGCGACGACGACGGCGCCGCCGCCGGCAGCTCGATCGTCAGCGCGCTGCCGAAGTCGCCCTGAGGCGGCGCCAGCGCGAACTTCAACGGCTGCTCCGCGCGCACCGCCGAGATCACCAGGTCGCGCGTGTCGAGCACCACCCGCGTCGCGCCCGGCTGCGCCGCGACCTGCAGGCTCGCGCGTCCGGCCAACGTCCTCGTCGCGAAGTCGACCGTGAGCGCGAGATCGAGGCGGCGCACTCTCGCCTCGTCGGGCCGGGAGAAGGAGTGGATGTCGTGCGCCAAGGCTCGCTCCTCGCCGCTGATCTCGCCGCGGTCCGCCGCCGGACGCACTTCGAGCGCGCAGCCCGCCGCCGCGCAACCCACGATCCACGCCAGGCGGAAGCGTCGTCGCACTGCGCCCTCGTCCATCCGCGTCGTTCGAGCACGAAGGCGCCGCAGGATGCCGGGGATGGCGCGCGGGAGGAAGAGGGAGGGAAACGACCGCGAGTCCCGATGACGCTCGACGCGCAGCCACCCGGCAACTCCGCGGCGGACACCGGATCGCTCGCGGACGCGAACCTCGTGCTCGTGCGCGATCCAGAGCTGGCCGACTCCACTCGCGGCTTCGAGCTGCGGCGACATCGGGCGGATCAGCGCCAGCACGCCATCGATCGTCGGATCGCGCGGTCGCAGGCCGCTGCTCGTTGCGGCGCGCGAACCACGCAGGTCACCGCCTCCACCGAACTCGCTCCTCATCCACGCGACGGTCGTCGCCGAACCGGGGAGTGAAGGGGCGGCCGCCGGGAGCCGGCGAGGGCTTGACCTCGGATATCTCCATTCCGATATTCACCCGCTTGCCGGGCGGCCCGAAGCGCCTCGTCTGGCTCGCCGGCGAGATCAAGACTCCGCCCTTCAGCGTCGCGGCGCGACGGGAGGCGGGGTTCCTGCTCCGCCTGCTGCAGGAAGGCGCGTCGATCGGCATGCCACGGTCGCGCCCGATGCCGACGATCGGGCCGAGTTGCCTCGAGTTGCGGATCGTCGACGCCGATCACTCGTGGCGGGTCGTCTGCCATGTGGCGGCGGACGCCGTGGTGATCCTCGAAGTGTTCGCGAAGAAGACGGAATCGACGCCGAGACCGGTCCTCGAGAACTGCCGCCGGCGACTCGCGCGCTACCGACGAGACGTCGGAGGAAGCGAGCGAAGTCCGTGACGGCCGTGGACGTTGCTGGAGGTGACCATGAAACGGCAGACGCGGCGCCGGCTCGAAGCGGCGGGATGGAACGTGGGAACGCCCGCGGAATTCCTCGGACTGTCGGAAGCCGATGAGGCGTTCGTCGAGCTCAAGGTGGCGCTGGCGCAGGCGCTGCGCCGGACGCGAGAGCGCAAGCGGCTCACGCAGGCGGAGGTCGCGCGGACCGTCCGCTCGAGCCAATCCCGCGTCGCCTTCATGGAGTCGAGCGAGAAGAGCGTCTCCGTCGACCTGCTCGTCCGCACGCTGTTGGCGCTGGGGAGCTCCCTGACCGATCTGGCCGCCGTGATTCGCGCTGCCGGACGGCGCAAGACAGCGTGACGGGCGCCGAGCGACGGCTGGATCGATCGCGAGCGGGACGTCGCCTCGTCAGCGCGACGTCGCGAGCTCGATCGTGACCGCCAGCGTGGCGCCCTCCGCTGCGACCTCGAACTCCTGCGCCGGAATCGCGGGCGCGCCGCTCGACGCGTCGGGGAAGCGCGAGGCGCGGAGGCGATAGCGAGGGGCGGCGAAGAGGTCGCCGCGCGCGATCCCGGCGCGATCGCAGTGAAGCTTGCCGACCGTGAGCTCCTCGTCGGCGCTGCGGAGCGCGATCACCGTGAGGTCGACGTCGCCGAGCGGCGCCTTGCTCGCGGCATCGACGACACGCACTTCGACGGCGGCCTTCGCGATGCTCGCCGTTGGCAAGCGGACCGGCGGCAGCGCGATCTCGAGGTCGACGCGCTCGCCCGCGGAGACGCTCACCCAGCGCGTGGCGCTGCTCCACGGACTGTCGCGATCGTCGATGTCGATGTGGCCGTCGCTCGTCCCGCCGATCGTGTCGCCGCGGATCGTGAGCTCGACCCGGCCGGCCGGCACCACGGCGAACTCGAAGCGCCCCTGCGCATCGGTCGTGACCATGCCGAGCTCGATCGGATCGAACCGCTCCAGCCTCAGCGACGCGAGCACGTCGTGGCGCGCGATCGGGGCGCCGCTCGCCTCGTCGACGAGACGGCCGCGCAGCGTGCCGGTCGCGCCGACGACCGGGAGTCGCAGCGTGGCGCGCCCGCGACCGTCGCGCGGCACGTCGAAGGCGACCACTCGCATCACCGACGCTTCGCGCGCGCGGAAGCGGTAGCTGCCGGGGAGGAGCGTGACGACCGCGTCGCCGCGCGAATCGGGCTCGACGCGGAAACGGTCGAGGAGCGCGTGACGCTCGAACGCGGCGAGCGCAGGGCCGCCGGTTCCGCGCGGTTCGAGCGTCACGTTCGCGACCGGCGTCCCGTCGTCGCGCTCGAAGTGGAGCGCCATCGCCACCGGCTCGATCAGCGCGACCGTGGCGGACGCCCTCTTGCCGGCGCGCACCGTCACTCGATCGGACGGGTCGAAGCACTCGGCCGGCAGCGGCTGCTGCGGCGCGTCGCCACCGTCGTGGTCGGCGCGCCTCGTCGCGAGGAGTCGCCATTCGCCTTCGGGGAGTCCGTCGACGATCGCGACGCCGCGCGCGTCGGTCGTGCTCGACCACGCGCTCCTGCCGTCGTCGCGCTGCACGACGACGCGCGCGTCGGGCACGAGTGCGCCGGCGTGGTCCTTCACCGTGATCGCGAGCGACGCCGACGGCCCGAGCTCGAAGACGAGGCCGCCGCACGGCGCCGTGACGTCCATCAGCTTTGGCGCCGCGCCCGACGAAGTGGCGACGAGGCGATAGCGGCCCGCAGGAATGTCGGCGATCGCGAAGCTGCCGTCCGCGGCGGGCGCGACCTTCAACAGCGGCGTCCGACCCTGCAGCCCGCGCTCGCTCTCGTCGAACGCGAGCGCGTGGAGCGCGATCTCGGCCTGCACGGCACCGATCACGCGCCCGGCGATCGCAGCGGGCCGGCGCGATCCGTCGTCGGGCGTGAGGTCGACGATCAAGTGCGGCGGCTCGTGATGACGCGAGACGGTCGCGTCGACGGACGCCGCGACGTACCCGTCGGCGAGGACGAACACGCGCAGTTCGAGCGTCTGGTCAGGCGCGTCGCGGATCCAACGCGGCATCATCCCCTCGCTCGGCTGCCCGAAGCCGGTGCGCTGGTAGAGGCGACCGGGCGGGCGGTACTCCATCCGCGAGTTCGGCACGTAGTCGAACTCGGTCGGCACCAGCGTCTGCAGCGCGCGACCGCTCGCCTTGTCGGCGAGGATCGCGGTCGCGTGGGCGATCGGAGCGCCCGTCTCTGCGTCGACCGCATCGATGAGGAGGAAGGTCCGGACGAGCGTGGCGTCCCACGGGTCCAACCGCTCCTTGCTCGTCCGCAAGGCACCGTCGCCGAGGTATCCGAGCGCCTGGATCGAGACGCTGAACGTCTCCCACGGGATCCACGAGACATCGAACCGGCTGTCGTCCGAGAGCTTCGTGGCGAACTGGCTCATCACGAGGTACTCGGGGCGGTCGGCGAGGTGGCGTGCGAAGCGGTTCGACAGCCTGTTCTCCGTCCAGCAGCTGAAGTACGCCTCGCCGATCGGACGCCCCTCCGAGTCGCGCGCCGAACCGCGGACGCGCCGCGCCGGCAGGAGCACGATCCGTCCCGCCTGGTTCGCGGCGCACTCGGCCTCGAACTCGAACCACTCGCCGAGACGGAAGCCCTCCTTCAGGAAGTGGAGCGAGACGAGGTCCTCGCCCTCGTCGACGACGGCGAAGCGCCCCTCCCCATCGGTCGTCGCGAGCGTCTCCACGTCCGCCGCCCCGAAATCAGTGCGGCGCAAGAAGTGGCGGGTGCTCTGCTTCACGCGCTGGAGCCGGCTCGGCACGACGCGCACGCCGGAGAGCGGCGCGCCATCGCCGTCGACGACGATTCCCGAAGCGAACGGCATCCCCGAGCGATCGATGCGTGCGGCCGCGCGAATCGCGGCCCGCTCGCGCGCTGCGACCTGTTCTTCCTCGTCACTCTCGACGGCGTCGGCGCGGGCGGCCGCTCCATCGTCGGCGCGCTCGCCATCGCCTCCGCGCGACCATGGCTGGATCAGCGTGACGGTCGCGGCCGCCAGCAGCAGCGTCGCGGCCGCCATCGCCGCCACCTTGCCCTTCGTCGCCACGATCGGAACTCCTGCACCCGCGATCTGAAGCGCCCGCATCCGCCACCCTTCGCGCAGGCCCGCGTGGCCGGCGTCGAGCTCGTCGCGCAGCAACGCCAGACCGCGCTTGAGCCGCGTCTTCACCGTCTCGACGGAGAGACCTTCGCGCGCCGCGATGGCGCTCGGCGACAGGTCGTCGAAGTAGCGCTGGAAGAGCGTCTCCTTGTAGGGCGCCGCGAGCGCGGCGAACGCCGCGGCGATCTGCCGTTCGAGCTCGATGCGCGCGACCAGCTCGATCGTCGCTGGCGCGGCGGCGTCGAGCGCGCCGCTGCTCTCGACCGCCGACCGCTCGCGCCGCGCGCGCCGCTCCGAGTCGCGCCGCTCGCGCCAGAGGAGCCGCTCCATCACGCGGCGCAGCCACGCGCGCAGCGACGGTCCGGTCGCCGGCCGCTGCGCCAGCGCCACCGCCATCGTCTGCGCGGCGAGGTCGTCGGCCGCGTCGTCGTCGCGCGCGAGCTGCAGCGCCAGCTTCCTCACGAAGCGGCTGTGCTTCAGCAGCTCCTCCGACTCGAAGGGGGTGGTCGCCATGCAGGCCGAAGAATGCCCGCGGGCCGCGGCGAGGGTTCAACGCCGGCGGAACGCGCGCGGCGTCACGGAGTCCCCCCTCATCCCAGCAGCAGCAGCGGCACGCCGCTGGTCGCGATGAGCGTGCCGAGCCACGCGTACCAGCGGTAGCGCTCGCGCAGGATGCCCACGGCCAGCGGGAGCAGGAAGAGCGGCGTGGTGGAGAGGAGGCAGAGGGCGATGCTGGCGTCGAGGCCGGCGTAGGCCTGCTGCTGCAGGAAGATGCCGAGGTAGGTGGCGATCAGCACGGCGACGAGCTCGCGCCGCATCGTCGGAAGGGCGCGCAGCGGCGCGAAGTCGGAGCGCGTGCGGCGGCCGGAGAACGACAGCAGCAGGAGCACGACGGCGGCGCCGCTCATCCGCAGGGTCGAGCCGGGAAGGGCGCCGACGGAAGCGATCGAGTGGTGGGTCATCATCCCGGCGACCGCGTTGCACAGCGAGGAGCCGATGCCCAACGCGAGGGCGAGCGGGCGGCCCGACGCGGGGTGTTCTGCTGCGGCGGACTCGCTGCCCAACGCGGCGGAGCCGGGCGCGCCGCGCGCGTCGCGCCCGAAGATCACCAGCAGCACGCCGCCGATCACCAGCGCGATGCCGAGCAGCTCGCGGCCGTGGAGCACTTCGCTGCCGAGCGCGAAGCCGAGCAGCGCCGACCAGACGGGCGAGAGCTGGTTCATCGCGATCGCCGGCTGCGCGCCGAGGCGGCGCAGGCAGGCGAAGAGGAAGAGGTCGCCCACCGCGAGGCCGATGACGCCCGACAGCAGGAGCAGTTGCCCGTCGCGCGTCGCGATCGCGCGCCACGCGGCGCCGCCGTCGACCAGCAGCGTCGACGTCCAGAAGAGGACGAGCGCGATCGACACGCGGAAGAGGTTCATCCCGCGCGCGCCGTGGCGCACGATCGCCCCCTTCATCAGCGTGGTCGAGACGGCCCAGATCGCCGACGCCGTCAGCGCGGCGCCGCCCCCCACCCAGTGCGACGCGCCGCTCACCGCGAGCCATCCTCCTTGCGCGGCTCCTCGGGCGCGGGCGGATCGCCGCCGACGTAGCCGAGCGTGCGGAGCATCTTCATCGTCGGCTCGTCGAGGCGCGCGAGCTCCTCGGCGAAGCGCCGCTCGAAGGTCGGGATCTGCCGCAGCGCCTCGAGCCGTTTCGCGCGCCACTCGCCGTCGTCGTACGTCGCGATCGAGCGCGCCGGCGCGTTCTTCAGCAGCTCGGGCGAGAGGAGCTGCAGCAGCGGCCGGCCCGCGAAGTCGGTCGCGTAGGGCAGCCCCGCGCGCACGAGCAGCGTCGGCAGCACCTGCTCGACGCGACCGACGCTCTTCACGTCGGCGCGCGTCGCGCCTTCCGGCAGCGGCTGCTGGCGGAAGCTCGAGCCGGCGGCCAGCAGCACGGCGGCGGGCGCGTCCTGGTGGTTCCCCGAGTCGGCGCGAGTCGTGCGCGAGTCGGGGAACTGGTCCTTCGTCGCGACGGCGTGGAAGCCGTGGTCGGAGAGGAGCAGCAGGTCGGCGTCGGGCGCGCGCTGGCGCAGCTCGCCGACGACCTCGTCGACGAACCGGTACGCGGCGGGGATCACGTCGCGGAACGCGTCGACGTCGGCGGGAGACGGCCGGTCCTCGAACTTCTCCGGCTCGAAGTAGCGCCAGAACATGTGCGAGGCGACGTCGACGCTGCCGAGGTAGAGGAGCAGCGCGTCGGGCTTCGTCGCGGAATCCAGCGCGTCGAGCGCCGCGCGCCGGAAGAGGAGGTCGGCGTAGAAGGCGGTGCGCAGCGTCGACCAGAGCTGCGTCGGCAGCGCGCGCTTCGGATCGGGTCCGCGCCCGAAGCGGTTCACCAGCGGATCCTCGCCCGCCGCGATCGCTTCGGCGAGGGCCTCGGCGTGGTCGTCCATCGCCTGCTGCCGCTCGGGCGGCCACGTCTGGTGCTGGACTCCCTTGAGGTAGCTCCCCTTCCAGATGACGGCGCCGTCCTGGATGCCGATCTGCGCGCGCGTCGAGGTCTGCGCGACCATGCCGCCGCGGATCGGCTCGACCGGATAGGTGCACCACCAGCCGACCACCTCGGTCGCGAGACCCGCCTCGTCGTAGAGGTTCCAGAGCGCCTTCGACTGGCGGTGCATGCTGAGGAAGAGGTGCGGCGCGTCGTCGCGGTCGCGGTACCAGAAGTCGGTGATGCCGTGCTCGTCGGGCCGCTTGCCGGTCGCGATCGTCGTCCAGATCACGGGCGAGAGCGTGACGTCGAGCGTCGCGAGCTCCGCCGCGAAGCCGTCGCGCGCGAGCGCCGCGAGGTGCGGCAGCTCGCCCTTCGCGAAGAGGGGCAGCAGCACGTCCCATTCGAGGCCGTCGGCCGCCACGAAGAGGAGCGGCCGCGTCGCGCCGCCCACCCGCGTGGCCGCGCCGCGCGAGCCGCCGGTGCCGTCGCATGCCGCGAGGCCCGTCAGGGCCGCGAGCAGGAGCCCGCCCGCGCCGCGTCGCGCGCCGCTCATCCGTTCGTCATCCGATCGTCACGCACGGCGCATCGTTCTATCCGCGTCGCCGACCGCCGCCGCTCCGCGCTTGCCTCCGATGGCGGCCACGGCTGAGATGCCAAGGCACTCGGAGGCGCGCGCGTCGTAGCGGTCGTACGCATCGCAGCCGACAGGAAGAGGAGAGCGGTCATGTCCCGACTCGACGAGGCCGAGGAGGGCGCTGGCGTTTCCCGGCGCGGCTTCCTCAAGGGGATGGGCGCGACGGCGCTCGCCGCGGGAGCGCTGGCGCCAGCCGCGGGCGCCGCATCGGCCGCCGCGAAAGGCGCGCCCGCCGCGACGGCGAGGACTCCGCTGTTCGGTCCCGCACCGGTCGCCGTGAAGCTGCAGATCAACGGCAAGGAGCGCGAGGTGCGCGTCGAGCCGCGGGTCACGCTGCTGGACGCGCTGCGCAACCACCTGGACCTCACCGGCGCGAAGAAGGTGTGCGACCGCGCGACCTGCGGCGCCTGCACCGTGCTGCTCGACGGCAAGGCGGTCTACTCCTGCACCGTGCTGGCGGTCGAGGCGCAGGGGCGCGCGATCGAGACGGTCGAGGGACTGGCCGAGTCGCACGGCGGCGCGGCGCCGATCCAGAAGTGCTTCGTCGCGAACGACGCGCAGCAATGCGGCTTCTGCACGCCGGGCTTCGTGATGGCGTGCGAGTCGTTCAAGCGCGCGAACCCGGGCGCGTCGCGCCAGCAGGCGCTCGACGGCCTCGGCGGCAACCTCTGCCGCTGCGGCACCTACCACGGCGTCGCGAACGCGGTCGTCGACGCGCTGGCCGGCAAGGGAGGCAGCTGACATGGCCGATCTCGCCTGGCCCGATCCGAAGGACTGCTCGCTCCTCGGCAAGTCGATCCCGCGTCTCGACGGCCCCGACAAGTCGGCGGGCCGCGCCAAGTACACCTACGACGTCAATCGCCCGCGCATGCTCTGGGCGAAGTTCAAGACCTGCCCGTACGGCCGCGCGCGCGTGAAGTCGATCGACGTCGCGCCCGCCGAGTCGATGGCGGGCGTCGTCGCGGTCGAGGTGCTGAAGGCGGCCACCACCGAGTGCACCGTCGCCTTCCAGGAGGTCGCGGTCGTCGCGGCCGAGAGCGAGGAGATCGCGCGCGAGGCGGCGCGGCGCATCGCGGTCGAGTGGGAGCCGCTCGAGCACAACGTCGTCGACGACGACGTCGCGATGGCCGGCACGAAGGCGAAGGCGGGCAAGGAGGCCGTGACCGACGGCTTCGCGAAGGCGATCGAGGGCGCGGCGGTCGTCAGCGAGACCGAGGTCGGCTGCTCGATCCTCACCCACTGCTGCCTCGAGTCGCACGGCTCGGTCGTCGAGTACGCGGAGCAGGACGGCAAGCCGGCCGCCACCGCGTGGTCGTCGACGCAGGCGGCCTCCGGCGTCGGCGGCGAGTTCGCCACCGCGCTCGGCATCGACGCGGCGCAGGTCCACGTCGTCTGCCAGCACATGGGCGGCGGCTTCGGCTCGAAGTTCGGCGCCGACCTCTGGGGCGCGCTGGCGGCCCGCCTCTCGAAGAAGACCGGCCGGCCGGTGAAGGTGATGCTGGAGCGCGACATGGAGATCGCGCTGGCCGGCTCGCGGCCGTCGGCGTTCGGCCGGATGCGCGTCGGCGTCGCCGAGGACGGCGCGATCGTCGCGTGGGAGTCGCAGGCGTGGGGCAGCGGCGGCAACGGCGGCGGCATGGGCGCGCCGAGCCTCCCCTACGTCTTCGGCAACATCCCCGACAAGAAGACGCAGACGACGCCGATCTTCACCAACACCGGCGGCGCCCGCGCGTGGCGCGCCCCCAACCATCCGCAGATGTGCCTCCTCACGATGGCGGCGCTCTCCGACGCGGCGGCCGAGCTCGGCATGGACGAGCTCGAGTTCTTCAAGAAGAACCTCGGCCTCACCGCGCGCGCCGACGTCTACGCGCAGGAGCTCGACCTCGCGGCCGACATGATCGGCTGGAAGCAGAAGTGGACGGCGCGCGGCGACCAGAAGGGCGTCGTGCGGCGCGGCCTCGGCCTCGCGATGCACACGTGGGGCGGCGGGCCGCACAACAGCAACGTGCAGTGCACGCTCCATCCCGACGGCTCGGTCGAGCTGCGCTGCGGCACGCAGGACCTCGGCGTCGGCGCGCGCACGGTGATCGGGATCGTGGCGGCGGAGACGTTCGGGCTGCCGCTCGAGAAGGTCACGGTGCTGATCGGCGACAACCGCTATCCGCAGTCGGACGGCTCGGGCGGCTCGACGACGGTCGGCGCCATCAGCACGGCGACGCGCCACGCCTGCGTGCAGGCGCTCGACAAGCTCTTCGAGGCGGTGGCGCCCGACCTGAACGGGCCGGCGTCGGCGCTGGTCGCGAAGGACGGCATGGTGCGCGGCAAGGAGTCGACGGCGGGCGGGCTGCCGTTCGCCGACGCGTGCCGCCGCCTCGGAGCGCAGCCGGTCGTCACGCTGGGCCAGACGCAGCGCGGCAACGGGATGTCGAGCAGCCAGGTCGGCGGCGTGCAGATGGCCGAGGTCGAGGTCGACACGGAGACCGGCATCGTCACGGTGAAGAAGGTGGTCGCGGTGCAGGACGTCGGACGCGTCATCGACCTGCTGACCGCCGAGAGCCAGGTGCGCGGCGCGATGATCATGGGGGTCTGCGCGGCGCTCTACGAGGAGCGCGTGATGGATCCGGTCACGGGCACGCTGCTCAACCCCGACCTCGAGTTCTACAAGCTCGCCGGGATCGCGGACGTGGGCGAGCTGGCGGTCCACCTGATGCAGACGCCGGAGCACTGGAGCCGCGGCGTCATCGGCATCGGCGAGCCGCCGGCGATCTCCCCCATGGCGGCGATCAGCAACGCGGTGGCGAACGCGATCGGCGCGCGCGTGAAGCGCTGCCCGATGACGCCCGACCGCGTGCTCGCGGCCCTGAAGTCCTGAGCGGAGGAGCGAAGCGATGAACGCATTCGAGTACGCGCGGCCGGCGACGCTCGCCGAGGCGGTCGGGCTCCTCTCGGCGAACGAGGGGGAGACGGCCGCGTTGGCGGGCGGGACCGACCTCCTGAGCCTGATGAAGGACTTCGTCGTCGAGCCGAAGCGGGTCGTCTCGCTGATGGGGATCGCGCCGCTGCAGGCGATCACGGTCGGCAACGACGGGCTGAAGATCGGCGCGACGGTCACGCTCGACGCGCTGCTGCAGTCGGGCGCGATCAACCAGTGGGGCGCGAAGTGGCCGGCGCTCTGGCACGCGGCGGCAGGCATCAAGAGTCCGCAGTTGCGCGCGATGGGAACGGTCGGCGGCGAGCTGCTGCAGCGGCCGCGCTGCTGGTACTTCCGGCGCGGCCACGGGCTGCTGGGCCTCGACGCGAACGGCGAGTCGCTGGTCGCACGCGGCGACCACCGCTACCACGCGATCTTCGACAACGCGGGGCCGGCGAAGTTCGTCCACGCGTCGAGCCTCGCGCCGGCGCTGATCGCGTGCGGCGCGACGGCGGAGGTCGCCTCGCCGCGCGGCAACCGGGCCGTGAAGGTCGAGGAGCTCTACAAGACGCCGGCGAAGGCGGGCGAGCGCGAGACGACGCTGGCGAACGACGAGCTGCTGGTCTCCGTCACGCTGCCCAAGCCGCTGTCGAAGAGCGCCACCTACGAGGTGCGGCCGCGGCAAGGGCTCGACTGGCCGCTGGTCGCGGCGTCGGTGGCGATCGACGGCGGCGCGACGCGCGTCGTGCTCGGCCATGTCGCGCCGAAGCCGTGGAGCGTCGATGCCGCGGCGCTGAACGGGAAGAGTCCCGACGCCGCCGCGATCGCGAGCTTCGCGACGGCCGCGCTGAAGGGCGCGACGCCGCTCGCCGGCAACGCCTACAAGGTCGAACTGGCCCAGGTCGCCATCCGCCGCGCCTTCGCGGCTGCACTGAAGGGGAGCTGACGATGAGCTTCGCCAATCTGCGCGCCGGCGCCGGCCACCGTCTCTGCCGCCATCTGCGCTGCAAGGAGATGTACTACACGTCGCAGGAGCAGATCGACCGCGCGCGCGCGAACCCGGCCGAGGCGTTCGCGAACAAGTACTTCTGGTGCCTCAAGACCTTCACCGCGACGGGCCCCGAGAACGAGGCGTGCGGCGCCGAGCAGTGCAAGCCGGAGCGCGCCTGCTACGAGGAGTGATCGCGGGCGTACCGATGCGGGAACGAATCGCCCACGGGGGGTGCGGAGGCGGAGAGTCGCGCCGCGCGGTGTGCGGGATTCGCGGGCGGTTTGTTCCCGCATCGGTACGCCCGCCGGCGGCCGATAGAGTCTGCGCCGTCCTCGAACGACCATGGAGCTCGCGATGAAGAGCCTTCTCGCCGCCGCGACCCTCGCCGCTCCCCTCTTCGCTGCGTTGCTCGACGACGAACCGGTGCGCCGCGATCCGCCCGCCGCGGCGAGCTCGACGCTGCGCGGCGACTACCTCGAGGCGCGCACTTGCGACGTCTGGGTCGGCTCCTGCTTCGCCAACTCCGAGACGAGCGAGGCGGGCAAGCAGGCGACGATGGCGTGGAAGATCAGCGACGGCTCCTGGAAGGGCGTGGAGCTGAAGGGGCTCGGCGTCGCGCTGGTGATCGTCGCGAAGTCGACGATCGGCGACCCGTACCACTCGGCGCTGCCGGTGAGGAACGTCCTCCTCGTCGACGAGCGCGCGACCGACGAGCAGCTCCGCGCGCTGCGCGACTTCGTGGCGACGCAGGCGGGCGAGCTCGGCGGCAACGTGATCGAGGAGATCCCGACGGCGATCACGCTCAAGGTCGACTGCTGCGACAGGAAGGGGTGCGCGAAGTTCGCGGCCGGCGAGATCGCGCGCATCGAGACGCGCTGCCTCCACGAGGAGGACAAGGTCTGCGGCCACGAGGAGACCTTCTATCCGCCGCTCGTGGGTGCGCTCTCCGACAAGCACGCCGTCTTCACCGTCGAGCACCAGGTGAAGGGGACGCTGCTCGACCTCAGCTGGACCGACCGCGACTCGCGCAGCGCCTTCCTCGGCAAGTTCGAGATCGAGAGCGCCGCGCCGCCGCGCACCGTCGATCCCGACGAGGTCAAGGCGCGCTGAGCGCGACGCGAACGGAGCCGGGTCGATGAAGCTCGCGCGCGGCGCAGCGGCGGCGATCGTCGTCGCGTGGACGACGGGCGTCGCGGCGACGGCGCCGGGCTTGCAGGAAGCGACGCCGCCCGCCGGCGGGAGCGCGGCGCCGGCGAAGAAGGAGTGGCGCGTCGAGGCGATCGCCGCCGACGCGGAGAAGAAGGCGACGGCGCCGGCCGAGGTGCCGGAAGCGTTCGCGAAGCTGCTCGCCGCCGACGGGATGCGCGTCGTCGCGCCCGACGGGAAGGCGCGCGCGGAACTCTGGTGGCGCGCCGAGCTGCCGCTCGAAGCGAAGGCCGAGGGCGGCTTCGATCTCGGCCGCGTGGCGAGCGGCACCTTCGTCGCGATCCTGCGCGCGCCCGGCGGCACCGCCGACTATCGCGACCAGGCGATCGAGGCGGGCGTCTACGCGCTGCGCTACTTCCACCAGCCCGCCGACGCGAACCACCTCGGCACCTCCGACTCGCGCGATTTCCTGATCCTCACCAGCCTGAAGGAGGAGAAGTCGCCCGAGCCGGTCGCGACGAAGGAGAAGCTCCTCGAGCTCGCCGTCCCGATCTCGCCGAGCGACCACGCCCTCGTCCTCTACGTGACCAAGGCCAGCGAGCCCGCGCCCGCCGACGGCGCCGCGCGCGTCGTGAAGCGCGGCGACCACGACGAGCAGGCGCTCGAGCTCAGCCTCGCCGCACAAGCCGTCGGCGCCCCCGCCGAGACCCTGCGGATCGCCGTCGTCGTCGAGGGGCACACGGCGCACTGAAGTGGGCGTACTGATGCGGGAACGAATCGCCCGCGATACCCGCACACGGCGCTGTCGTGGGCGATTCGTTCCCGCAACGGTACGCCCGCTTACTTCAGCGTGGCGGTTCGATGGTGCGGGCGAGCATGCGGTGGAAGGCGTGGACGCCCGATTCGGCGAGCGGGGAGTAGCGGCCGCCGCGATAGGTCGATGAGGCGAGGCCGCGCATCACTTGCAGCGCGGCGCGCTCGTCCTCGAGCTCGACCTGCACGAGGCCGGAGCCGGCGCCGCGGTCGTGGAGCTCGGGGCGCTCGACGAAGGCGTGGAAGGTGACGCGCGTGCGCGACGGGCCGAGCGGCTCGACGACGTTGAGCGAGAGGCCCCACGGATAGAGGTTCACCATCGTCGTCGGGAAGAGCCAGAAGTAGAGCGCGCCGACCGGCCCGCGCGCGCCGTCGGGATGGCCGCGCGGCAGCTCGAGCACGGGCTCGCCGTCGGCCGCGATGCCGACCTGCAGCGTCGCGTGGTCGAACGCCTCGTAGCGGTAGCTCTTCCAATCGAGGCGCGCGTTCAAGCCCGGGTGGATGAACGGGATGTGGAGCCCCTCGAGGTAGTTCTCGACGTAGAGGCACCAGTGGGCGTCGAACTCGAAGCTCCGGTCGAGCGTCGCGTCGCGCCGCCACTTCGCCGGCGCGAACGCGGCGCAGCGCGCCTCGACCGGCGCGATCACCTCGCTCCACGGCGCGGCGGGCGCGATCGCGCCGAAGAGGAGCCCGCGCCACTCCGCGATCGAGTGGCGCGGCAGCGCGTCGCTCTCGGCCGGGAATCCCGCGACGCCCTCGAATCCCGGCGCGCTGGTGCAGCGCCCGTCGAGCGCGAAGCCGCGGCCGTGGTAGGGACAGCGCAGCGCGCGTCCCGTGCCCGCCTGCTCGACGACGAGATGGGCGCGATGGGTGCACGCGTTCGACAGGAGGCGCAACTCGCCGTCGGCGCCGCGCACCACCACCACCGGCTCGTCGAGGCTGCCCGGCAGCAGGGTGAGCGGCCGCGCCGCCCCCGCCGCCTCGAGCCCCTCCGCGCTCCCGAGGCAGTGCCACCCGCGCCGCAGCGGCCCCGCGACCAGCGCGCTCCACCACTCCGCAGAACGGTAGAGCTCCGCCGGCGGCATCCGCGCGCGCGAGAGGTCGGCGTCGATCTCGAGTCGCGGTCGGTTCATCGCTTCCCCCGTTTCGGCGCGCCCTTCTTCGCGGACGGCGGCGGTGGCGCGGCGGGCGGCGCAGCCGGCGCCTCCGCCTCGCTCCGCTCGTACCCGAACCACGCCATCCAGTCGTCGACCTCGCGCTTCGAGAGCGGCCGCGTCCCCGGCGGCGCCCGCTCCGCCGCCGGCTTCAGCAGCCGCACGAACTCCGCGACGCGCATCGTGCGCACGCCCAGCAGCGGCGCGCGGTCGAGCAGGTCGTGGTCGTTGCTGACCAGGATCACGCGCGCCAGGTCCTTCGCGCGCCGCAGCTTGTCGAGCAGCAGCAAGTCGGCGTTCTGGCCGTCGCGCGAGAAGGCGACCTCGACGCGGCGCGGTGTCGCGTGGCCGGCGTCGTGGACCCGCTCGCGCGAGTCGAAGGCGACGAACGCCTCCATCCCGGTCGCCGCGATGCGCGCCAGCAGCTCGGCCCGCCGCTCGTGCAGCGCGGCGCCGGCGCCGATCTTGCCGACGTGGATCACGTTGTAGCCGTCGATCCAGTAGCGCATGGTGCGAGCAGAGCGTAGCTCCCGCCACCTATGCTCGCGCCGATGGCCGCCCCGAAGCTCGACCTCGTGCTGCTGACCGACGACCGCTGGGACGGTCCGGTCGCCGACACCGCGATCTCGCGCCAGCTGCTGCGCGAGGACGCGCTGCTGCTGCTCGCCTGCCGCGACGCGGGATTGCGCGCGGAGCGGGTCGCCTGGTCCGACCCCGGCTTCGACTGGGGCTCGACGCGCGCGGCGATCTTCCGCTCGACGTGGGACTACTCCCATCGCGCGGGCGAGTTCGCCGCGTGGCTCGGACGCGCCTCCGCGGCGACGCGGCTGATCAACGACGTCGCGACGGTGCGCTGGAACATGGACAAGCGCTACCTCCTCGAGTTCGCGCAGTTCGGCGTGCCGATCGTGCCGACGCAGCTCGTCGAGCGCGGCGGGCGTCTCGACCTCGGCGCGCACGTCGCCGAATGGTCCGACGTGATCGTGAAGCCGGCGATCTCCGGCGCCGCGCGCGAGACGTGGCGCATCGACGCCGCGAACCTCGCCGAGCGGACGCCGCAGATCGAGCGCCTCCTCGCCGCCGAGTCGCTGCTGGTGCAGCCGTTCCGCCACGAGATCGTCGTCGCGGGCGAGCTCTCGATCGTCGTGATCGACGGCCGCGTGAGCCACGCCGTGCAGAAGCGGCCGAAGCCCGGCGACTTCCGCGTGCAGGACGACCACGGCGGCCACGTCGTCCCCCACAAGCCGACCGCGAAGCAGCTCGACTTCGCGCTGCGCGCCGTCGCCGCCGCGCCGGGCGAGCCGCTCTACGCGCGCGTCGACTTCATCGAGACGCTCTCCGGCCTCGAGCTGATGGAGCTCGAGCTGATCGAGCCCGAGCTCTTCTTCCGCTTCCGGCCGGAGGCGGCGAAGGACCTCGCCGCCGTCCTCGCCCGCGCACTCGGCGCGCCCGCGAAGAGCTGAACCCGCCGCGCCGTCCGCTCACTTCGGCGGCACGGCGCCGCCGGCGGGCCAGTCGCAGTCGCCGAGGCGGGTCAGCGTCATGTCGAGGATCTGGACCGGCTCCTGGCCCGGGACGATGCGGTGGCCGACTTCGTGCCACGAGTCGCCGGAGATCGTCGCGACGTAGCGGATCGTGGCGGGACCGGCGGGGATCTCCCACGCGAAGCCGTCGGGTCCCACCGTGAAGGGGAAGTCGCCGCTGCGGCCGTGCGCGTAGGAGCGCATGGTGAGCGCCTGCTTGTCGGGATCGAACGAGACGATCGCGAAGGCGTTGAAGCCGACCGAGCCATCGGCCTCGTAGCCGAGACCTTCGATCACGCGCAAGCTGCCGCCGAGCATCGGGCCGACGCGCTCGGTCTGCGTGCCTTCGTGGCGCGTGCCGTCGGGGGCCAGCGCCCAGACCTTGCCGCGCCACGTCCCATCGAGGGGCGCCAGCGCTTCGAGCGCCTTCACCTGCGCGGCGATCCGCGCCGCCGGGTCGTGGCCCTGCAGCGGACCCGCGCTCCACGCGGCGGCTCCCCACGCGGCGGCCGCCAGCGCAGCCGCGGCGAACGAGACGGTCACGAGACGCTTCATCGCTCGACCCTCCGGAATTCGGCGAACCAGTTCTCTTTCAGGAACTCCTCGCGGCGCGACTCGACGAAGCCGGCCGCCTCGATCTCGCCGCGCACGGTCGCCTCGTCGGCGCGCACGTGGCCCATCACGAAGTCGCTCGAGACGCCCGCGACCTTGCGGAAGTCGACGACGACGAACCGGCCGCCCTCCACCAGCGCGGCGTGGATCGACGCGAGCGTCTCCTGCGGGTGCTCGAAGTGGTGGTAGGTATCGCAGAGGAAGACGACGTCGAAGCTGGCGAGCGGCAGCTTCGTCGAGCGCTCGTCGCCGAGGTGGGTCGCGACGTTCCAGAGCGCCTCCTCGCGCGCGCGCTGCCGCACGTGGTCGAGGAAGAGCGGCGCGATGTCGACCGCGACGACTCGCCCCGCCGGACCGACGGCGAGCGAGAAGAGCGGCTCGAAGAGGCCGGTGCCGCAACCGACGTCGGCGACGCGCTCGCCCGGCCGAAGTCCGACGGCGTCGGCGATGCGGAGGCGCTGCGCCCAGATCTCGCGGCTCTCGCGCTCGAAGCGGTCGACCCACGAGTCGACCTCCTTCAGCTCGCGATAGGGCTTGTTGATCGCGGCGACGTCGACTTGCGGCGCGGCGGACGGAGCGACGGCCGGCGGCGCGCCAACGCACGCGCCCGCGGCGAGCAGCAGCGCCGCGAGCAGCGCCCTGACGTTCACGCGGTCGCCGCCTTCGCCGCGAGGAACGCCCGCTTCACGAAGACCGGCACCATCGCGCGCCGCCAGTCGGTGTCGCCGTCGATGTTGGTCAGCGGAATCGTCACCTTCTGCGCCCGCTCGCCGATGCGGGCGAGGAGCGCGAGGTCGTCGTGGCGCCCGCCGCGGGCGAGCTCGGCGACGCCGGCGATGAGGCGCGGCGTCGCGGCGATGGCGCTCACGACGACGGTCGCGTCGTCGATCGCGCCGCTCGCGTTCGTCGTGAACGCGGCGGCGATCGAGAGCTTCGGGAAGTCGATCGAGTTGCGGGCGCGCAGCTTCGCGTAGCCCGACCAACTGGCGCCGTTGGCGAGGCGCGGCGCCGGGACGCGGATCTGCACGAGCAGTTCGTCTTGCTCGAGGCGCTGGTTGAAGACGCCGTCGCCCTTGTAGTAGTCGCGGATCGCGACGGTGCGCGTGCCGCGGACGCTGCGGATCACCAGCGTCGCGCCGAGCGCGCAGAGCATGGTCGCGGTGTCGTTGCTGGCCGCGGCGACGCACGTCTTGCCGCCCTCGATCACGTGGCAGACGGTGCCGTCCTTCTTCAGGCAGTAGCCGAGGCTCTTGCGCCAGAAGTGGGTCTGGTTGATCCAGACGCAGCGCGTGTCGAGGCAGACGTTGCCGCCGAGCGTCCCCATCGTCCGTTGCGTCGGGCCCGCCACCGCGTGCGCCGCCTGCGCCAGTCCGGGCGCGCGCGCGACGACCAGCGGATGGCTCTCGACCTCCTCGAGCGTCGTCATCGCGCCGATCGCGAGCGTGCCGTCGGGCTCGACCGCGACTCCGCGCAACTCGTCGAGCGCGGAGAGGCCGATCACGACCTCCGGCTCGTAGAGGCCGTGCTTCAGGTTCGGCATCGCGTCGGTGCCGCCGGCGACGACCTTCGCCGCGCGCCCATGCTTCGACAGGAGCGCGAGCGTCTCCTCGACGCTCTCCGGCTTCACGAAGTCGAACGGCTGGAGCCGCAGCATCAGCGCGCCTCCCCGTTCGAGTGCGAGCCGTTCCTCGCGGCGTCCCGCGCCTGCAGCGCGGCCAGCACCTTCGCCGGCGTGAAGGGCAGCTTCGTGAGCCAGATGCCGCACGCGTCGTGGATCGCGTTGGCGATCGCCGGGATCGTCGGATGGAGCGGCCCCTCGCCCGCTTCCTTCGCGCCGTAGGGTCCCTCGGGATCGAGCGACTCGACGATCGACGCGTGGAACTCGGGGCAGTCGACCGAGGTCGGGATCGTGTAGTCGAGGAGGTTCGGCCGCGCGTGGAGGCCGAAGCGGTTCACGTCGTGGTGCTCGAGGAAGACCTCGCCGAAGCCCATGTAGGCGCTGCCCTCGATCTGCCCCTCCACCAGCACCGGCGCCAGCGCGCGGCCGCAGTCGTGCGAGGTCCAGACGTGCGGCACCGCGACGATGCCGGTCTCCTCGTCGACCTCGACCTCGGCGACGCACGCGGTGAAGGAGTAGGCGGGCGACGCGCCGATCGTGCCGCCGCGGTAGTCGCCGCCGAGGTTGGGCGTGTTGTAGGAGCCGGTCGCGCCGAGCGTCTCGAGGAGCGCCTCGGCGACCTGGAACGCCTTCGCGCTGGAGATCACGCACGCGCGCTCCTCGCGGTCGAAGACGAAGCCGCCCGCCATCGTCACGCGCTTCGGGTCGACCCCCCACTCCTCGGCGACGCAGCGCTGCACCTGCTCGCGCAGCTTGCGCGCGGCGTGGATCGCGGCGTTGCCGACCATGAAGGTGATGCGCGAGCTGTAGGCGCCGAGGTCGACCGGGCAGAGGTCGCTGTCGGCCGCGACGACGCGCACGTCCTCGACGCGCATGCCGAGCTCTTCCGCGACGATGTAGGCGACGACCGAGTTCGAGCCCTGGCCGATGTCGCTGGCGCCGCTGAAGACCGTGACGAGCCCGCTGCGGTCGACCTTGATCTGGATCCCCGCCTGCGGCATGTCGTTCGGGTAGATGCAGTAGTTGGTGCCGCTGATGTACATCGAGCCGGCGACGCCGAGCCCGCGCCCGCGGCCGAGCTTCCCGCGCCGCGCCTTCCAGCCGCTGGCCGCCTCGACCTGGTCGAGGCACTGGTCGAAGCCGTTGCTGGTGATCCGCTGGCCGTTGACCGTCGTCGTGTTCGCGCCCTGGAAGTTGCGCCGGCGCACCTCGATCGGGTCGAGCCCCGCCTTCTCCGCGAGCCGGTCGATCTGGATCTCGAGCGCGAAGCGCGGCTGCACCGATCCGTGGCCGCGCTTCGGCCCGCACGGCGGCTTGTTGGTGAAGACGCGCGTCGAGTGGAAGCGGTAGTTCGGGATCTGGTGCGGGCCGGTCAGGAGCTGGCCCGAGTAGTAGGTCGTGACGAGGCCGAAGCTCGAGTAGGCGCCGCCGTCGATCAGGATGCGGCTCTCGACCGAGGTGAGCTTCCCCTCCTTCGTCATGCCGCTCTTGAAGCGCATCGCCATCGGGTGGCGGCCGCGGTGGGCGTAGAACTCCTCCTCGCGCGTGTAGAGGAACTTCACCGGCCGGCGCGTCTTCATCGCCAGGCGCGCGGCGCAGAACTCGAGGCTGAACGGGTCGCTCTTGCCGCCGAACGCGCCGCCGAGATGGGGCTGGATCACGCGGATGCGCGGAGCCGGCAGGTCGAGCACCTTCGCCAGCTCGCGATGGACGTAGTGCGGGATCTGGGTCGCCGACCAGAGCGTCAGCACGCCGTCGGAGCCGTAGCGCGCCAGCGCGACGTGCGTCTCGATCGGCGCGTGGGCGGTGCCGTGGAAGAAGTAGTCGTCCTCCACCACGAAGTCCGACTTCGCCATCGCGCCGGAGGGATCGCCGAACTCGAGCACGACCTCCTTCGTGACGTTGCCGTGCTTGTTCCCCTCGTGGATCAGCACGTCCTTGCTCGCCAGCGCCGCCTCCGGGTCGTAGAGCGGCGGCAGCAGCTCGTAGTCGACCTCGATGAGCTCGAGCGCCCGCTCCGCCGTCTCCTCGTCGACGGCGGCGACCGCCGCGACCGGATCGCCGATGAAGCGCACCTTGTCGATCGCCAGCGCCGTCTCGTCGGGCGTCCACGGGATGACGCCGAAGCGCGCCGGCATCTCCGCGCCGGTCACGACGCCGAAGACGCCGTCGAGCGCCTCGGCCTTGGTGGTGTCGATCCGCCGGATGCGCGCATGGGGATGGGGGCTGCGCAGCGTCTTGCCGTGGAGCATCCCGGGCAGCACGAGGTCGTCGGTGTATTGCGCCTCGCCGGTCGCCTTCGCGGCGGCGTCGACCTTCCTCATCCGCCGGCCGATCACCTCGAACCGGTCGCCGGGCGACTGCGGCCCGAACGTCCGGTTGGGCGAGCGGGCGTGCTGCAGCGGATCGGCGCGATCGGCAGGCGCCTTGCCGCCGCTCTGCGGACGACTCGGTGACGAGCTCATCGCCGCGCTCCGCCCGCCGGCGCCGGCGCGGCCGCGGGTGCGCCCGTGATCGCGGCCGGCCCGCCGACGTGGGCCGCCTTGCCGGCGCGCACCGCCATCTCCACCGCCTCGAAGATCTTCGTGTAGCCGGTGCAGCGGCAGAGGTTCGAGGCGAGCGCCTCCTTGATCTCGGCGCGCGTCGCCTCGGGCTTGCGGTCGAGGCACGCGCGCGCAGCGAGGATCATCCCCGGCTGGCAGAAGCCGCACTGGAGCGCGCCCGCCTCGTCGAAGGTGCGCTGCAGGATGTCGAGACCTTCCGGCGTGACGAGCCCCTCGATCGTCGTGACGCGATGGCCGACCGCGTCGCCCGCGAGCGTGATGCAGGAGAGGCGCGCGCGGCCGTCGAGCAGCACGGTGCAGGCGCCGCAATCGCCCTTGTCGCACCCCTGCTTCGAGCCGGTCAGCCCCATCCGGTAGCGCAGGACCTCGAGCAGCGTCCAGTGCGCCGGCGCCGCGACCTCGACGGGCGCGCCGTTGACGTGGAGGCGCAGCAGTTTCTGGGAGGCGGCCATCAACGGGAGCTCGCGGCGGGTGCGCGGCCGCGACTTGCGCGACGCGCGAGGTCGCGGATGTTAGCCGTCCCGCCGCAGCGGCTACGCTCGCGCCCCATGATCCCCGCCCTGCTCGCGTCCCTCGTGCCGACCCTCTGCGCCCAGGCCGGCGACGGCTGGAAATTCACCGACGTCGTCGCCGGCTCGGGCCTCGACGCGTTCCGCCACAGCTTCGGCGACGGCGACTTCTCGAAGATCCTCGAGGACACCGGCTCCGGCGTCGCGCTGATCGACTACGACGGCGACGGGCGGCTCGACGTCCACCTGTCGAGCGGCCAGTGGATCGACGGCTTCTCCGATCCGGCGTGGAAGGAGAAGGCGTCGGGCGCCAGGAGCCGCCTCTTCAAGAACCTCGGCGGCATGAAGTTCCGCGACGTGACCGACGAGGTCGGCCTCGCCGAGCGCGGCTACGGCATGGGCGCGGTCGTCGGCGACTACGACGGCGACGGCGATCCCGACCTCTACGTGCTGAACCGCGGCGCGAACGTCCTCTACCGCAACGACGCTGCCGCCGACGGGACGCGCCGCTTCAGCGACGTCACGGCGGCGGCGGGCGTCGCGGGGCCCGAGAAGCTGAGCGGCCAGCCGAAGTGGAGCGTGAACGGCTGCTTCTTCGACGCCGACGGGGACCGCGACCTCGACCTCTACGTGACGAACTACCTCGCCTTCGATCCCGCCTTCAAGGATCCGAAGCTGCCGAAGGAGTACCCCTACGAGGGGCCCGAGTCGTACGCCGGCCAGCAGTCGCTCCTCTACCGGAACGAGGGCGGCGGGAAGTTCGTCGACGCGACGAAGGAGGCGGGGCTCGAGTTCCCCGACGGCCGCTCGATGGGCGCGATCGCGTGCGACTTCGACGGCGACGGCCACCTCGACCTCTTCGAGGCGATCGACTCGAAGGCCGACGTGCTGTGGCGGAACGACGGGAAGGGCCGCTTCGCCGAAGTCGGCGCGATCGCGGGCGTCGCCTTCGACGGCGAAGGCAAGGCGATGGCGTCGATGCACGGCTCGGTCGGCGACTTCGACGACGACGGCCGCTTCGACCTCTTCGTGCCGGCGCTCTTCACCAGCGCGCTCTTCCGCAACGTGACCGCCGGCGAGCTGCGCTTCGAGGAGTGCGCCGCGAAGGCGGGCGTGCTGCCGCCGCTGCTCGGCAAGGGGTCGTGGGGCTCGGGGATCGAGGACTTCGACCTCGACGGCGACCTCGACCTGCTCGTCGTGCTCGGCGGCGCGTTCGACCTGAAGGCGGCCGATCCCGACCGCCTCTTCCGCAACGACGGCAAGTTCAAGTTCACCGACGTCTCGGCGTCGCTCGGCCCCGACTTCCAGGTCGGGCGCGTCAGCCGCGGCGCCGCGTTCGGCGACCTCGACGGCGACGGCGACGTCGACTACGTCGTGAACGTGAAGGACGTCGGCGCGCCGCCGCGCCTGCTGCGCAACGACCTGCCGCGCGGCAAGGAGTCGCCGCGCGCGCTGACCGTCCGCCTCGTCGGCCGCGCGCCGAACGTCGACGCGCTGGGCGCGACCGCGACCCTGACCGACGCGGCCGGCCCGCAGCACCGCTTCGTGGCGCGCTCGAACTCCTACCTCTCGCAGAACGACGCGCGCCTCTGCTTCGGCGTGCGCGGCAAGGCGGCGGCGACGCTCGCGGTGCGCTGGCCGTCGGGCACCGTCACGCAGACCACGGTCGCCGCGGACGGCGCGCCGTCGCTCGAGGTCCACGAGGAGCCGCACCAGTGAGCGCCCCCGCCCCCGCCGCCGACGTCGCGATCCGCCCCGGCCGCCTCGACGACCTCCACGCGATCGTCGACTTCAACCATCGCCTCGCGCGCGAGAGCGAGGGGAAGGAGCTCGACCACGACACGCTCGCGAAGGGAGTCGAGGCGCTGCTGCGCGATCCGCGGCTCGGCCGCTACTACGTCGCCGTCGACGGCGACACGACGCACGGCCCGCTGGTGGGCCAGATGATGGTCACGGAGGAATGGAGCGACTGGCGCAACGGCCTTTTCTGGTGGCTGCAGAGCGTCTACGTCGACGCCGAGTGGCGCGGGCGCGGCGTCTTCCGGCGGCTGCTCAACAAGGTGGTCGCCCTCGGCCGCGCGGAGGGGGTGATCGGGCTGCGCCTCTACGTCGAGCGCCACAACGAGCGCGCGCTCGCCACCTACAAGCGCAGCAATTTCGTCGACGCCGGCTACCACGTGCTGGAACGCATTCCCCTTTGAGCCCGGCCGCGGCGCGTGACGAAGAGCGGGCTTCGCCGCCATGACGAGGACGCCCCCCATCGAACCGACGAGCGACCGCGCGCTGACCTGGCGTCCCGTCGTCGGCGCGTCGGCCGAGTGGGACGCCGCGCGCGCGCGCGCCGGCGCCGGCCCCCACTTCGGCGACGGCTGGATCGCCTGTCGCGCGGCGCAGGGGCTCGAGGTCGCGCGCTTCCTCGTCGAGCGCGGCGGCGTCGCGGCCGCGGTCGGCGTCGCCTACCTGAAACGGCCGCGCTTCCGGCCGTGGGTGCGCGCGACCGCGCTGCTCGACCGGCTGCCGGTCGCGTTGCCGGGCGAGGCGGGCGGCGCGCCGCTCGCCAGCGGCGAGGAGCTCGCGCGTTCGCTGCTGCACTACGCGGCGCAGCGCGGGCTCGGGCAGGTCGAGCTCGAGTCGTTCGACGGGCCGTCGCCGCCGCCCGACCTCGCGGCGCTCGGCCTCGCGACGCGCGCGCGCCTCGAGTTCCTGCTCGACCTCGCGCCCGCGGCGGAGACGCGCTTCGCCGCGCTCAAGTCGAGCCACCGCCGCAAGGTGCGCGACGCGGAGAAGAGCGGCGTGACGGTCGCCGACGAGACGGGCACGACCTCCGTCGACCTGCTGCGCGAGCTGCAGGGGCAGACGCAGGAGCGGCGCGCCGGCCGCGGCGAGGAGATGGAGCTGCCCGACCGCGACCTCTACGCGCGCCTCCAACGCCGTTTCCTCGGCGCGGGCGGCCGCCTCTTCGTGGGACGCAAGGAGGGGCAGCCGATGTCGGCGATCCTCTGCGGCGTCGAGGGGCGCCGCGCCTACTACTTCATGGGCGGCACCAGCAAGGCGGGCTTCGAGTGCAACGCCGCGACGCTCGTCCTCTGGCGCGCGAGCGTGCTGCTGGCCGAAGCGGGCGCGACGCTGCTGAACCTCGGCGGCGTGCCGCGCGAGGCGGAGCACGAGGACCACGCGGCGCACGGGCTCTTCCGCTTCAAGGAAGGCTTCGGCGCCGCGCGCGCCGAGTGCACCAGCGCGACGTGGCGGCGCGGCGCCGATCCGGCGGCGGCGCGATGAGCGGGCGGGGACGCGCGCTCTTCGAGGCGGCGAAGTGGACGGCGAAGGGCGCCGGCCTCGCGGCGGGCGCGGCGTGGCGCGACGGCGGCGGGCCGCGCGCGCCGAAGAGCGAGGGCGATCATCTCGAGGCGACGCTCGGCTGGCTCGAGCGCGCGCACGCGGCGACGGGGCAGCAAGGCGTCGCGCGCAGCTACGTGCTGCGCCGCCACCACCGCTACGGCGTGGTCGGCTGGCTCCCCGCCTATCCCGAGACGACCGGCTACATCGTGCCGACGCTCTACGAGGCGGCGCGGCTGCTGTCGCGGCCCGCGCTCGCGGCGCAGGCGACGGCGATGGCCGCGTGGGAGGCGTCGATCCAGCTCGACGACGGCGCGGTGCGCGGCGGCACCGTCGCCGATCCGGTGAGCCCCGCCGTCTTCAACACCGGCCAGGTCCTCTTCGGCTGGGTCGCGGCGTGGGACGAGACGCGCGACGCGCGCTGGCTCGACTGCGCGGGCCGCGCCGCGAAGTGGCTGGTGAAGCAGATCGACGACGACGGCTGCTGGCGGCGCGGCGCGTCGAAGTTCGCGGCCGCGGGCGGCCACGTCTACAACGCGCGCGCGGCGTGGGCGCTCGCGCTCCACGGCGTGCGCGCCGACGACGCGGCGTCGCGCGGAGCCGCCGCGAAGGCGGCCGACTTCGCGCGGTCGCAGCAGCTCGGGAACGGCTGGTTCGCCGACAACTGCCTCTCCGATCCGCAGCGGCCGCTGACCCACACGATCGCCTACGCGGCGCAGGGCGTCCTCGAGATCGGGCTCCTGCTGCGCGAAGAGCGCTTCGTCGACGCGGCGCGCAAGGCGGCGCGCGGCGCGCTCGGGGCGCTGCGCGGCGACGGCTTCCTGCCGGGCCGTCTCGACCGCGACTGGGGCGCCGCGGTCGACTGGTCGTGCGTGACCGGGCAGGCGCAGATGGCGCTGGTCTGGGACCGCCTCCACGCGCTCGACGGCGACGCGACGTGGCGCGACGGGGCCGACCGCTCGCTCCGCTACGCGCTCTCGACCCAGGATCTCGCCCATCAAGACGGCGGCGTGCGCGGCGGCGTGCCGGGCTCCTTCCCGATCTGGGGCGGCTACGGCAGCTACGAGTACCTGAACTGGGCCGCCAAGTTCCTGGCGGACGCGCTGCTCGGGCGGCGCGAAGGGAAGCCGGGCGGCACGCGCGGCTAGACCGTCTTCTCCTTCGCCGGGTCGGCGTCGACCACCAGCGACATGCGGACCAGCTCGGCGAGCGAGCCGGCCGACATCTTCTTCATCACGTTGGCGCGGTGGACCTCGACCGTCTTCGGGCTCAAGTGGAGCGCCGAGCCGACCAGCTTGTTCGGCTTGCCCTGCACGACGAGGTCCATCACCTGCTTCTCGCGCGGCGTCAGCAGCGCGCGACGGCTGCGGATCTCCTCGCGCGACGTGCGCGTCTGGCGGCGGCGCGCGTCCTCGGCCAGCGCCGCCTCGATGCGGTCGATCAGGATCTGGCCGCTGAACGGCTTCTCGATGAAGTCGAACGCGCCTTGCCGCATCGCCTGCACCGCGACCGGCACGTCGCCGTAGCCGGTCACGATCAGGATCGGCAGCGCGATCTCGTCGGTGGCGAGCCGCTCCTGCAGCGCGAGGCCGCTCATGCCCGGCATGCGGACGTCGAGGACGAGGCAGCCGGCGCGATCGGCGCGGTAGCCCTGGAGGAACTCGTTCGCCGAGTTGTAGGTCTCGACCTTGCGGCCGTTCGTCTCGAGCAGCTTCTTGATCAGCCGCAGCAGCGCCGGATCGTCGTCGACGACGAAGACGGTCGCGTCGCCGATCGAGGGCGCGCCCGCCGCCTGCGCCGCGTCGCCGGGACGCGCCCCATCACCCGGCCGGCCCGCCGCCCCGTTGATCGCACCCGGCTTCGACCCGACGTTGCCCGTCATCGTCGGTTCGCGCGTGGCCATCGCCGCCTCCAAGCTGCAGACATTCACCGGACCGGTACGAGGGGAAACGCTAGCCACCGGTGCGGAACGAGCGAAGTCCGGCCTCGGCGCCTCCGAGACGCGAGCGCACCTTCAGTAATAACCCTGACAGGCGGGGCGCGCACCGGGCGCGCCGTTTTCAGGTCCCGGCGCCGAAGAGGCGCTCGACGAGCGCGCGCGGTCCCTCGAAGGCGGTGCGACCCATGAAGTGGTGGAGGCCGCGCGCGCCGCCGAGCTCCTCGCCGCCGCCGGCGCGACCCGGACCGCCGTGGATGAGGTCGGGCAGCACCATGCCGGGCGGCAGCGTGATCCCTTCGCTCTTGCTGTCGACGAGGCAGACGCGGCCGACCCACGGCGCGATCCCCTTCGCCACCGTCTCGCACCAGTCGCGCGCTTCGGCGTAGACCGACGTGACGAGCATGCCGCCGCCGCGCCCCACCAGCGCGATCGCGTCGTTCGGCGCGCCGGAGTACGGGACGATCGTCGTGACGGGACCGAAGAGCTCGTCGCGATGCGTCTCGTCGACCGCCTTCGCGTCGCGCGCGACGAAGAGCATCGGGCCGGCGAAGAAGCCCTTGCCCGCCGGCACGTCGATCAAGGTCGCGGGCCGCTCGACGCCGAAGGCGACCTCGCACGACTTGCGCAGCCGCGCGCAGCCGGCGTGGAGGTCGTCGCGCTGCTGGCGCGTGGCGAGCGGGCCGAGCTCGACTTCCTTGTTGGCGGGATTGCCGATCTTGAGCGCGCCGAGGCGGTCGGCGAGCTCCTCGACCAGCGGCGCCACCAGCGCCTCGGGCACGATCACGCGCCGGGTCGCCGTGCACTTCTGGCCGCTCTTCTCCGTCATCTCGCGCACGACGTCGCGCAGCAGCGTCTGCCACGCCGAGCTGCCGGGCTCGACGCCGCCGCCGACGACCGCGGCGTTCAGGCTGTCGGCCTCGACGTTCACGCGCACGCCGTGGCGCAGCAGCGCCGGGAGGCTGCGCACCGTCGTGCCGGTCGCGCTCGAACCGGTGAAGGCGACGACGTCCTGCGGCCCGAGCGCGTCGAGCAGCGGGCCGACGCCGCCGAGGAGCTGCTGGAAGGCGCCGGCCGGCAGCACGTTCGCGGCGACCAGCAGCTCGGCGAGGCGGACCGCGGTCCACGCCGTCGCCGTCGCCGGCTTGTTGATCACCGGCATGCCGGCCAGGAGCGCCGTCGCCGCCTTCTCCGCGAAGCCCCACGCCGGGAAGTTGAAGGCGTTGATGAGGACCGCGACCCCTTCGCGCGCCAGCCACGCGTGGCGCCCCGCCAGCTTCGCGCCGCGGCCGATCAGCACCGGCTCGCCGTCGACGAGCTCGCGCGCGGCGCCGAGCTTCTTCCCGAGCTCCGCGTACGCCTGCAGCGTCCCCGCCGCGCCGTCGATGTCGAACTTCCCGCCGCCGCGCGTCGTGCCGCCATTGGCGACCGACGTCTCGATCAGCTCGTCGCGATGGTCGGCGATCGTCGACGCCAGCTTCGCCAGCAGTTCGCCGCGCTGCGCGAAGGTGAGCGCGCGCAGCGCCGGCCCGCCCTGCTCGCGCGCGAAGCGCAGCGCGGCGCCGAGGTCGACGCCGCCGCAGCCCGCATGCGCCACGACCTCCTCCGTCGCCGGATTCAGCAGCGGCACCATCTCGCCCTTGCCCGTGGCGAAGGCGCCGCAGAGGTAGCTCGCGAGCTGAGGCATGGTGCGCTCCCGTGGCGAAAAAGGGGCGCGGAGCTTAGCCGCGTCGCGCGAGTGCGGACGCGGAGGCGGTCATCCCTTCCGCGGATCATCCAGCCACGGGTCGGTCTCGACGTCGGCCTCGATCAGGAGCTCGACGATCGCCTCGCGCTGGGCGTGCGACTCGCACGAGAGGGTGACGCCGGCGGGCGCGGCGTCGTCGGAGCGGGCGAAACGGACGATCAGGTCGAACTCGCCGAACTCGGTCGTGCGGCGCCACGCGCGCGCGGTGCTCCAGGCGTCGAAGCGGCTGCGGCCGCCGGCGCGCAGCTCGAGCGCGCCGCTCCAGATCGCCGCCTGGCCGCGGAGCTGGCGGCGGACCTCGAGGGCCGGCAGGACGCAACCGAACGCGAGCGGGAAGGCGAGCCAGCGCTCCCACGCCGCGGCCGACCCGAGCTGGTCGCGCCGCACGATCCACGCGAGCGCGAGGCCGCACGTCAGCGCGATCGCGCCGTCGAACGTCGCGCGGCGCCACGAGCCGCCGAGCGTGAAGAGCTTCTGCCCGAGCCGGCTCTTGCGCGGCGGCCCGGCTCGCCACGCCTGCGAGGAGGAGGAGTCGTGTTCCATCCGTCGCTCCTCGCAGGCGCCGCGCGCGCCGCGATCAGCGCGCGCTCAGTAGCGGTACCACTCGCTCTTGTAGGGCCCCTCGGCCGGGACGCCGAGATAGTCGGCCTGCTCCTTCGTGAGCTTCGTCAGCTTCACGCCAAGCTTCTCGAGGTGGAGGCGCGCGACCTCCTCGTCGAGCTTCTTCGGCAGCTTGTGGACGCCGACGGCCAGCTTCGGGCTGCCCTGCTTCTCGCCGCTCCAGAGCGCGAGCTGCGCCATCACCTGGTTGGTGAAGCTCGCCGACATGACGAAGCTCGGGTGGCCGGTCGCGCAGCCGAGGTTCATGAGGCGGCCGCGCGCCAGCAGGATCAGGCTCTTCCCGTCCTTCAGGAAGAAGCGGTCGACCTGCGGCTTGATCTCCTCCTCGCGCGCGCAGTTCTGCTCCAGCCACTTCACGTCGATCTCGATGTCGAAGTGGCCGATGTTGCAGACGATCACGTTGTCCTTCATCTGCTGGAGGTGGGCGCCGGTGATGACGCCCTTGCAGCCCGACGCCGTGACGAAGATGTCGCCCTTGCGGGCCGCCTCGTCCATCGTCGTGACCTCGAAGCCCTCCATCGCCGCCTGCAGCGCGCAGATCGGGTCGACCTCGGTCACGAGGACGCGCGCCCCGAAGCCGCGCATCGACTGCGCGCACCCCTTGCCGACGTCGCCGTAGCCCGCGACGACGACGACCTTGCCCGCGACCATCACGCCGGTGGCGCGCTTGAGGCCGTCGGCCAGCGACTCGCGGCAGCCGTAGAGGTTGTCGAACTTGCTCTTCGTGACCGAGTCGTTGACGTTGATCGCCGGCAGCTTGAGCAGCCCCTTCTCGTGCGCCTGGTAGAGGCGGTGCACGCCGGTGGTCGTCTCCTCGCTGACACCGCGGATCTCCGGCAGCAGGTGCTTGAACTTGTCGTGCACCATCCACGTCAGGTCGCCGCCGTCGTCGAGCAGCAGGTTGGGCCCCTTGCCGCCCGGGAACTTCAGCGACTGCTCGATGCACCAGTCGTACTCGGCCTCGGTCTCGCCCTTCCAGGCGAAGACGGCGACGCCCTTCGCCGCGACCGCCGCGGCCGCGTGGTCCTCGGTCGAGTAGATGTTGCAGCTGCTCCAGCGCACCTCGGCGCCGAGCTCGACGAGCGTCTCGATCAGGATCGCCGTCTCGACCGTCATGTGGAGGCAGCCGGCGATGCGCGCGCCGGCCAGCGGCTTCGCCTTGCCGTGCTGCTTGCGGAGCGCCAGGAGGCCCGGCATCTCGGGCTCGGAGATCTCGATCTCGCGGCGGCCGGAGGCGGCCAGCGCGATGTCCTTCACCTTGTAGTCGGCGGCCTTCGGGTTCATCACGGCGGGGTTCATCGACGGACTCCTTCTCTCTTCGGCGTCAGCGACGCTCGGTGGCGGGTTTCACGGAAGCGGGCGGGCCGCGCAGCGCGTCGCTCGCGGCGTTCTGGGGCACCCGTGCGTTCAGCAGGAACATGGGAAGCTCGGCGCGGCGGCCGCCGGGTCCCTCGACGACGTAGGCGTCGTCGATGCGGTCGGCCTCGACGTCGACGAAGCCGACCTTCTCGGCGCGGCTCTTCAGCTCGATCGCGTCGAGGCCGAGCTTCAGGTCGGCCATCGTCTCGCTCATCCACGCCTCCTTGTGCGGCAGGAGGTCGGCGACGACGAGGCGGCCGCCCGGCTTGAGCGCGCGGCGCATCTCGCGCAGCGCGCCCAGCACGTCGGGCACGTGGTGGAGCACGAGGCTGGCGAAGATCGCGTCGACCTCGCCGTCCTGCAGCGGGAGGCGGTCGAGCTCGCCCTGGCGCAGCTCGACGCGGTCGCCGGCGGCGGCGAGGTTCTCGCGCGCGCGGGCGAGCATCGCGGCCGAGTGGTCGATCGCGATCACCTTGTCGGCGAAGCGGACCAGCACGCGCGCGAGGTAGCCGGTGCCGCAGCCGACGTCGGCGACGACGAGGCCGCGCTCGACGAGGCAGGCGAGCGCGCGCCAGCGCAGCAGGCCGTGCTGGAAGGCGCTGCCGACGACGTCCCATTCGGGCGCGACCCGGTCGAAGAAGGCGCGGCTCTTCCGGCGCCGTTCGTCGAGCACCTCGGCGAGGCGCGCGAGATCGTCGGCGCTCCCCTCCACCGTGGCGAGGCGCCCCTCGATTGCGCCCCACAGGTCGTCGGGCAGCGCGCCGCCGCGCGCGAGGCGGACGCGCACGTGCGCCCCTTCGCGCCGCTCGTCGAGCAGGCGCGCCTCGCGCAGCACCTTCAAGTGGTTGCCGACGCGCGACGGCGACATCGCGACCGCGCGCGCGAGCTCGCCGACCTGCAACTCCTCGCGCGCGAGGAGGCCGAGCAGCCGCAGCCGCGTCGGGTCGGAGAGGATCTTCAGCAGGGCGGTGAGGTGGGTTGCCACGGGTGGAACATCATCGTTTCATGACTCCGTGAATCAATAGCTCGATTAAAGCACTATAGTGAGTCGGCGTCCTGGGGCAGCAGTCGCAGAAGTTCTGTAGTCGCACCATCGCCCCCCCGCCGTGCCGCCACTTCAGAGAGAACGTGTCACCGCGGGAGAGAGGCGGCAGGCGGCTCAGTCGCGGCGGTGGCGGCGGCACCAGTCGATCGTCGCGTCGATCGAGCGCAGCACGGCCATCCGGTCGCGGAAGAGGTGGCCTTCGCGCGGCTCGACGAGGAGGTCGCACGGCACGCCGGCCGAACGGAGGGCCGCGTGCATCAGGCGGCTCTGCTCGAGCGGCACCCGGCGGTCCTTCTCGCCGTGGATCAGGAAGAGCGGCGTCGTCACGCCGGCCGCGTGCGTCAGCGGCGAGCGGCTCGCGAAGAGTCCGCTCCCTTCGGCCGGCGGGCCGAGCCCCACCAGCGCGAGCTCCGACAGGTCGCTCTGCATCAGGAAGCGCTGCCAGTCGCTGACCGCCGCGCTGGCGACCGCCGCCGCGAAGCGATCGCTGCGCGTCAGCGCCAGCTCGACGAGGAAGCCGCCGTAGCTGTGGCCGACCGCGTAGAGGCGGCGCGGATCGGCGATGCCGCGCGCGAAGAGCAGGTCGACGGCCGCGTCGAGGTCGTCGAGCTCCGCGCCGCCGAAGTCGCCCTCGTTCATTTGCTGGAAGCGCGGCGTGTAGCCCGCCGAGCCGCGCAGGTTCGGCGCGAAGAGCGCGAAGCCGGCGGCGACGAACGCCTGCGCGTAGCCGTCGTTGAAACGCGCGGTGTGGCGGCCGTTGCTGCCGCCGTGCAGCAGGACCACGGTCGGCCACGGCCCCGCGCCGCCGCCCGGCGTCAGCAGCAGCCCCACCATCGCGAGACCGTCGCGCCCGCGGAACGGGAGGCGCGCCGCCTCGCCCAGCGGCCGCAGCGCCAGCGCGCCGTTCGGCTCGTCGAGCGGCGCCGCGGTCCAGTCGTCGACGCTCCCGACCACGATGCGCTCGGGCCGCGCCGGCCCCGACTCGATCGCGACGAAGCGGCCGCACGGCGCCACGCGCAGCCGCTGCCACGAGCGCAATCCGTCGCCGACGAAGCGCGCGGACGGCGGCGCGAGCCCGTCCGGCGACGGCGTCACGACCACGACGTCGTCGCACATGCCGCGTTGCGTCACGGTCGCGAACGCGCCGTCGCGGAGCGGGTGGATCGCCTCGGAGAAGCCGTTCACGCCGTCGCCGAGCGAGAAGGGCTGCTCGCGCGTCAGCGTGCGCGTGAAGCGGCGCGCGACGTCGACCACCACGAGGTCGCGCTTCGCCGCGCCGACGAGCGTGCGCGACCCCAGCTTCGCGCAGACGACCGCGTCGCCGTCGGGCGTGAAGGTCGGCCGGTCGACGATCGCGTCGCCGTCGCCGAGGCAGCGCAGCTCGCCGGTCGCGAGCTCGGCGACCCAGAGGTCGAACGGCTCGCCCTGCGGCGCGCGCGTCGGCGTCGTCGTCCCGACCAGCGCGAGGCGCCGCCCGTCGTTGGAGAGCGCCGCCTCGCGCACGGTCAGCGCTCCGCACCGCACCAGCGCGTCGCCCACCTCGCGCGTCGCGAGATCGACCGGCCGCAGCACCGCCTCGCGGCGGCCGTCGCTCGTCTCGGCGCGCAGCACCAGCAACTCGTCGGAGTTGCCGCGCCGCCGCCAGAAGCAGTCGAAGACGTCGCCCGACTGGTCGGGGTAGAGCGCCGCCGCGGCCGGCGCGCCCGGCTCCGCGACCCAGAGCTCGGCGATCGGCGGCGCGCGCAGCACGAAGGCCGCGCGCCCGTCGCGCGACCACTCGATCGCGCTCATCGCCTCGTTCGGCAGCGGCTGCTCGCGCACGCGCCGCCCGCCGCGCCCCGCCTCGTCGAGCGCGTACTCGACCAGGTGCGCCTCGTGCGTCGCCGCGCCGTCGACCGCGACCGCGAACGCGCGCGACCCGTCGGGCGCGATCGCGACGTCGCGCAGGTAGGTCCGCGCCAGCAGCTCCTCCGCCGTCGGCGCGCTTCCGCCGCCGCCCGCGACCATCGCCGCCGCGACCGCCGTCGCCACCCCTACCATGCGCTTGCGCTCCGCGGGCCCCCGCTCCAACCTATCGCGCCGTGACGATGGGAGTCGCCGTGCGCCATTCGATCGAGCTGCCGGACGGAGAACGACTCGCGGGCGACATCGTTCCGCCGCGGGTCGGCTGCCCCCTCGCGCTCTACCTCCACGGCCTCGGCTCCCACCGCGACGGCGAGAAGGCGAGCTACCTCGCGGCCGAGCTGACCGCCCGCGGCTACGGCTTCGCGCGCTTCGACTTCCGCGGCCACGGCGCGTCGGACGGCTCGTTCCGCGAGCTGACCCTCTCCCGCCTCCTCGCCGACGTCGCCGCCGTCGTCGACCATCTCGCCGCCGGCCGCGCCGGCCCGCCGCCGCGCGCCCTGCTGCTGATCGGCGCGTCGCTCGGCGGCCTCGCGGCGGCGTGGCGCAGCGCGCTCGCGCCCGACCGCCCGCTGCCGATCGCCGGCCAGGTCCTGATCGCGCCGGCGTTCCGGCTCCTCGAGCGCTACCTCGCCGCGGTCGGCGACGCCGGCCGCGCGCGCTGGGAGCGCGACGGCGCCTTCCGCTTCCACGGCCCGTGGTTCGACTTCGAGCTGACGTGGCAGGCGGTCCTCGACGCGCGCGGCTACCCGCACGAGCGGCTGCTGGCCGAGACGCGCGTCCCGACGCTGGTGATCCACGGCAGCGACGACGAGACGGCGCCGGCCGCGCTGAGCGAGGAGTTCGCCGCGTCGGCGCGCGCGACGCGGCCGCGCCTCGTCGTCATCGCGGGCGGCGACCATCGCCTCACGGCGTGGAAGGAGCGGCTGCGCGACGAGATCGTCACGTTCGCCGAAGGAGTGGCGCGATGCGCGTGAGCCTGCTCGTCCCGTTGCTGCTGCCGTGCGTGCTGCCGCTCGTCGCGCAGGAGAAGCCGCGCGCGCCGCTGCCGGCCGACACGCTGAGGTCGGAGCAGTTGCTCGGCACGTCGCTGCTGGGGCTGCCCGAGGTGGTGCCCGGCGTCGAGTCGACGCCCGAGGCGCTCGCGCGGCTGCGCCTCGGACGGCGCCTCTTCTTCGACCCGCTCCTCTCGCGCGACCGCACGGTGAGCTGCGCCTCGTGCCACGATCCCGACAAGGCGTTCGCGACCAACGACGTGCGGCCGCTCGGCGTCGGGGGCGAGCGGTGCGACCGCAACTCGCCGCCCATCTTCAACCGCGCGTTCGGGGCGAGCCACTTCTGGGACGGGCGCGCCGCGACGCTCGAGCAGCAGGTGGTGATGCCGATCGAGAACCCGCACGAGATGGCGCTCCCGCTCGACGAGGCGATCGCCCGTCTCGCCGCCGACACCGGCTATCGCGAGCTCTTCGCGGCCGCCGGCGCCGCGACGCCCGACCGCGCGTCGCTCGCCGCCGCGCTGGCCGAGTTCGTGCGCCGGCTCGTCGTCGGCGACTCGCCGGTCGACCGCTTCCGCGCCGGCAAGGGCTCGACGATGACGCCGCAGGAGCGGCGCGGCCTCTGGCTCTTCGAGAGCAAGGGCGGCTGCTGGCGCTGCCACGCCGGCCCCAACTTCAGCGACGAGAAGTTCCACAACACCGGCGTCGGCGCGAAGGACGGGGTGCCCGAGCCGGGCCGCTTCGCCGTCAGCGCCGACGAGGCCGATCGCGGCGCCTTCAAGACGCCGACGCTCCGCATGGCGACGAAGACGGCGCCCTACATGCACGACGGCAGCCTCGCGACGCTCGAGGAGGTGGTCCGCTTCTACGCGAAGGGCGGCAATCCGAACGCCGCGCTCGACTCGCGCATGACGCCGATCGAGCTCAGCGACGCCGACGTGGCGGCGATCGTCGCCTTCCTCCACGCGCTCTCGCGGCCCGGCGACGAGACGGCCGCGCCGCCCGCGGAACCCGCCGCGCCCGAACCCGCCGCCGAGGCGCCGCCGAAGGCGAAACGCAAGGCGTTCTGACGCGCCGACATGCGGCGGCGGACCGAGCCGCCGTAGGGGCTCGTGAATCTTCCGGGCTAAGTTCTGCGCCATGTCGCCCGCTCGCGCACCGCGTTCCGCCGGCTCCGAACTCGTCGTCCGGCCGATCGGCGTGATCCGCTCGCCCTTCAAGGTCCACCTCGACGCGCCGCGCCAAGGGCGCCTCGCGCCGTCGTCGGAAGGGACGATCGAGCTCGAGCGCGGGCTGCAGAACCTGCTCCAGGACGTGGCCGGCTTCAGCCACCTCTGGGTCCTCTTCTGGTGCAACTACAGCCGCGGCTGGAACGCGCAGGTCGTGCCGCCGCGCGACACGAGGAAGCGCGGCCTCTTCGCGACGCGCTCGCCCGACCGCCCCAACCCGATCGGCCTCACCGTCGTCGAGCTCCTCTCCGTGCGCGGCACGAAGCTGCGCGTGCGCGGCCTCGACATGCTCGACGGCACGCCGGTCCTCGACCTCAAGCCCTACGTGCGCTACGCCGACTCGATCCCCGACGCCAGCGACGGCTGGCTCGCGACGCTGCCGCCCGAGCCGCGGCCCGACCATCGCGACTGGACGAAGCAGCCGAAGAAGGCGGCGCGTCGCGCGGGCGCGCTGCTGATCGCCGCGGCGTCGCTGCTGCCGCTCGGTCTCGTCGGCGGCTGCGGTCCGGAGCAGGGCGGCGCGCGGTCGGGCCGTGCGCCCGCGATCACGACGCCGCAGGACGACGCGTCGCTGCTGGCGGGCGACGGCGTGCTCGACGCGGAGATCGCGGCGCCGCGCAAGGGCGACGAGAGCGCGGCGACGGCGTGGTTCCAGCAGGCGGTCGCGTCGCGCGGCAAGTGGCGCACGCGCGACGCCGTCCGCTGCTTCGAGCGGGCGCTCGACGTCGATCCGGCCCATCTCGGCGCGCTGGTCGAGTACGGCTTCCTGCTGCTCGAGCCGGGGGCCGAGCAGAACCTCGGCCTCGCGCTCCTCCAGTTCCGCCGCGCGCAGGCGGTCGTGCCGGGGCAACTCCACGCGCTGGCCGGCGAAGGGGTCGCGCGCGCCGCGCTCCACGACGTCGCGCGCGCCGAGCCGCTGCTGCGCCGCGCCCTCGACGAGCTGCCGGAAGAGGCCGTCGGCCGCCGCGCGTGGAGCGCGCTCGCGCTGGCCGACCTCTGCGCCGCCGACGGCCGCACCGACGAGGCGCTGCAGCTCTACGCGCAGGTCACGGCCGACGCGATCCCGGCGCTCCAGCGCTCGACCGCGCTGGTCCACGTCGCCGACCTGCTGCTCCAGCTCGACCGTCCCGCCAACGCCGAGCCGGCGCTGCGCGCGGCGCTCGTCCTCGATCCGCAGCACGTGCGCGCCCACTACCTGCTGGCGCAGCTCCTCGCGAAGCGCGGCGACGCCGCGGCCGAGGCGGCGAAGGAGACGAGGATCCACGAGCTGCTGCGGCAGCTGCTCGACCACGTCTCGCCGCTCTACACGAAGGACGCGGCGCGGCGCACGCAGCTCTGGCACGAGCTCGCGGCGGCGTGGCCGGAGAACCGGCGCCTCCCCTACTCGCTCGCGCGCGACCAGCTCGACGCGGGCGACTACGCGGGCGGGAAGGCGACGGCGGCCGAGCTCCTCGCGCGCGACGGCGCGACGGCCGAGGTGTCGTGGCTCGCGGCGCGCGCGGCGGCGGGCGGCGGCGACCTCGCGACCGCGAAGCAGCACCTCGACGCGATGCGGCGCGCCGACCCGAACGCGCCGTCGACGGTGGTGCGCGCGGTGCTGGAGGATTGGCGGCGCGGCAATCCCGACTCGGTCGACGCCGCGCTCTTCGATCGCACGCTGCGCGAATGGGTGAACGGCCAGTGAGACCGCGCGGCGCGGCGGCGCGCGCGGCCGGCCTCGCGTCGCTCGCGCTCGCGGCGGCCTGCAGCGACGAGCCGGGGACGCCGGCGCCGGGCGCGAGCGCGCCTCCTGCCGCTCCCGCCGCCGCGACGGAGCACGGCCGCTTCCTCTGGCACGAGCACGGCAGCGGCGTCGACTTCGTCCACCGCAGCTGCGGCAGCGGGAAGAAGCTCCTCGTCGAGATCAACGCGGCCGGCGTGAGCCTCCTCGACTACGACGGCGACGGCGACCTCGACCTCTTCTGCTGCCAGGGCGCCGCGCTGCCCGGCTTCGACGCGACCGGCGTCGACCTGCGCGACCGCCTCTACCGCAACGACGGCGCGTGGCATTTCACCGACGTGACCGACGCGACCGGCGCGTTCGACGACGGCTACACCTATTCCGCCGCCTGCCCCGACGTCGACGGCGACGGCGATCCCGACCTCCACCTCGCGAACGCCGGCCGCAACCGCTGGCTCCGCAACGACGTGAAGCAGAGCGGCCGGTTCGTCGACGCGACCGACGCGTGGGGCGGCGACGCGCCCGAGTGGTCGACCGCGGCGGCGTGCGTCGACTTCGACTCGGACGGCGACCTCGACCTCTACGTCGCGAACTACGTCGAGCTCGCGCTCGACCATCCCGGCTGCGGACGGCTGCAGCAGGGCGAGGCGTGGCGCATCTACTGCCATCCCGACGAGTTCCGGCCGGCGCCCGACCGCCTCTACCGCAACGACGACGGCCGCTTCGTCGACGCGAGCGACCGCCTCGGCGACGCCGGCAAGGGCGGCGCGGGCCTCGGCCTCGTGCCGAGCGACTACGACGGCGACGGCGACGTCGACCTCTTCGTCGCGAACGACTCGAACCCGCGCTTCCTCTGGCGCAACGAGGGCGGCTTCGCGTTCACCGAGGCGGCGGGCGAGGCGTGGGTCGCGGTCGACGGCTCGGGCGTCAGCACCGCGGCGATGGGCTGCGACTTCGGCGACGTCGACGGCGACCTCGACTTCGACCTCGTCGTCGCCAACCTCGCGATGGAGCTGAACAACCTCCACCGCAACGACGGCCACGGCCGCTTCGACGACCGCAGCACGGCCAGCGGCTTCGGCCCGCCCGGCCTCCTCTACGTCGGCTTCGGCTGCGAGCTCTTCGACCTCGATCTCGACGGCGACCAGGACGCGCTGATCGCCAACGGCCACATCATGGACAACGTCGAGAAGTACGAGCCGGCGCAGACCTTCCGGCAGCCGCCGCTCTGCCTGGTGAACGACGGGCGCGGCCGCTTCACGCGCCTCGCGCCGGAAGCGGCGGGCGCCTACTTCGCGTCGCGGCAGGTCGCGCGCGGGCTCGCGGTCGGCGACCTCGACGACGACGGCGATCTCGACGCGGTCGTCGGCCACTGGAACGGGACGCCCGCGCTCCTCGAGAACCGGACGATCGTCGCCGGCTCGCCGGCGCCGCGCTGGCTCGGGCTGAAGCTCGAGGGCAAGGGAAAGAACCGGCAGGCGCTCGGCGCGCGCGTCACGGTCGAAGCGGGCGGCCGGACCCAGATCGACGAGGTGCGCGGCACCAGCAGCTACGCGGCGTTCCACGACCTCCGCCTCTTCTTCGGCCTCGGCGATGCCACAGGGGCGGAGCGCGTGACCATCCGCTGGCCCGACGGCCGCACCTCGACGCACGGGCCGCTCGCCGCGGGGCGCCTCCACGTCGTTGCGGAACCGTGACGCCGAAGTTCGCGCCCGCTACGGCATTGAAGGTTCGCGGGAACTCCCGTACGGGCGGCCGGTCGAGTAGCGCGGCAAGCGCCGCTCCGCGAAGCCCCCTCGCGGGGGGAGCGGGCTATCGTGTCGGCCCGGACCGGATCACCCGACGCCGTTCCGACCCTACGACGGGGAAGAAGTGATGCACCTGCTCCGCTGCCTGACGGTCGCCGCCTGCGCGTTCGTCCCGGCGCCCGACGCGCCGACCCGCGCCTATCGCGACCCGGTCCACAAGTACTCGTTCAAGATGTACCCGAAGTGGGAGCAGGTGCCGGTCGAGATCACCGAGAAGTACTCGGTCGCGAAGTTCTACGAGAAGGGCGAGCGCGGCGACTGGTTCTCGCCCGAGATCGAGGTCTTCCGGATCGACCACAAGGGCAGCGACGTCGCGCCCACCACCGGAACTCCCGATCCCGACGGCAAGCTCGACCTCGAGAAGATCCGCGCGCTGGTCGAGGCGGAGCGGGCGCCGAAGAGCACCTTCGACCTCGCGTTCGGCAACCTGATCGTGCCGAACGGGCAGAAGCCGTGCGATCCCGCGTCGTTCACCAAGATCACGTCGTACGACAAGGTCGCCGGCAAGCTCTGGATCCACGAGATCTCGCGCGGCAACAACCCGAAGGACAAGACCGAGACGCTGCTGGCGATGCTGGCCGCGTTCGAGAAGGACGGGATCGAGTACGGCATCCGGATGACCGGGCCGGCGCGCCGCCGCAAGGAGTTCGAGCCGAACTTCAAGACGATGGCAAAGTCCTTCGTCTTCTTCGACGACAAGGCGAAGGACGTCGTCAGCAACCTCGACGACATCCTCGCGGGCGTCAACCTCACCGCGAAGCGGCGCGGCGAGATCGAGAAGGGGATGGTGAAGGGCTGGGGCGTCGAGGTCAGCACGAAGAAGAACTACGTCATCATCTACAACACGAAGAAGGGCAAGAACGCGCGGCTGGCGAAGGAGATCGCGAAGCGGATCGAGAGCATCCGCGAGCAGGTCTACGAGGTGCAGTTCCCGCCGAGCGAGCCGATCAAGGCCGTGTCGATCGTGCGCGTCTGCGCCGACCGCAACGAGTACTTCCGCTACGGCGGGCCGGGCGGCTCGGCCGGCTACTGGAACAGCTGGGCCGAGGAGCTCGTCTTCTACGACGCGAGCCCGAAGGACAAGATCGACGACGACACGCTCGCGGTCCTCTACCACGAGGCGTTCCACCAGTACATCTACTACAGCGTCGGCAACGTCGCCCCCCACTCGTGGTTCAACGAGGGGCACGGCGACTACTACGCCGGCAGCCGCAACGCCGCGGGCAACAAGTGGAAGATCGAGCCGTTCGACTGGCGCGTCGGCACGGTGAAGGGCGCCGTCACGCAGGGTCCGCGGCCGTTCACGGTGCAGAAGGACGAGAAGAGCGGCAAGGAGCGCCGCGTCTACTCGAACGATCGCGGCTACACGCCGCTGAAGGACCTCGTCGCGTTCAGCCAGGGCGACTACTACAGCTACCCGGGCGTGAGCTACGCGCAGGGCTGGAGCCTCATCTACTTCCTGCGCGAGGAGGTCCCGAAGAACAAGAAGCTGAACGAGAAGTGGGGCAAGATCCTCGACACCTACTTCGCCACGCTGAAGCGCGAGGTGGAGAAGGAGGGCCGCCTGCAGCGCGGCGGCTTCAAGGATCCCGACCCGCCGAAGCCCGACGGCCCCGGCACGCCCGACGATCCGGGCGATCCGACCGATCCCGCGGACCCCGCCGATCCCGGCGAGCCGGACGATCCCGCGAAGCCCGACGATCCCGCGGGTCCGGGCGCCGACGAGCCGCCGACCGACCCCGGCTTCCAGCCGATGCAGCAGGGCGAGGCGTCGGAGTCGTCGCTCGACGTCGCGCTGCGCGAGGCGTTCGCCGGCGTCAACTTCGACGAGCTCGAGGCCGCGTGGGTGGAGTTCGTGAAGCACGTGAACTGAGCGCGCGACGGGCGCGGCGAACCGGAGCGGCCCGACCGCAGTAGCGCCTGCTTCCGCCGGGAGGTCGCTCGATGTCCGCCGATCCGCGCCGCTGCCCCAGCTGCGCCGCCACGCTGAAGACGCCCGGCCAGGCGCGCTGCGAGTGGTGCGGCGCTGCGCTGCCGGAAACGCCGAAGCCCGCTCCCGCCCGCGCCGACGGCCCGCACGAAGGCGAACGCGACCGCCTCGCCGCCGTGCTCGAGCAGATGGCGTCGCGCCAGGAGACCCGCCCGCGCTCGCACGGCGCGGGCTGCCTGCTCTTCGTGCTGCTGCTGCTGGCGATCGCGTTCGTCGTCTTCTTCACGCTGACGCCGCGGGTCAGCGCGCCGTCGCCCGAGCCGCGCGCGCCGCAAGGCCCCGTGCACGCCGATCCGACGCCGCTCGACGGGAAGTGACGAGCCGGCGCGCCACCGCGCGCCGCGTCTCGTCACGTCACGTCCCGTCACGACGACTCGGCCTCCTCGACCACGCGCGCGACGAGCGGCGTCCCCTCGGCCCGCGCCGGCTCCTCCGCGACCGCCGTCTTGCGGCCGAGCGTCGAGTAGATCAGCGCGCTCCCCACGCCGACCACGCCGACCGCGAGCCAGAGCACCGGCGCGCCCTGCTCGCGCAGCAGCGTGATGCCGAGCTTCGGCCCGATCGAGAGTCCGGCCCCGAAGGCGAGCGTGAGCGTGCTCATGTAGAGGCCGCGCCGTCCGGGCGGCGCGAGGTCGGCGACGAAGGCCGACATCGCCGGCATCGCGATCATCTCGCCGACGGTCCAGACGACGACCGCCGCCGCGATCGACCAGAAGCCCGACGCCGGCGCCGTGGCCGCGAAGCCGACCGCCGAGATCAGCGTGCCGACGACCAGCGACTTGCGGTGGCTCCAGTGGGCGAGGCGGGTGTTGAGCTCCACCTCGACCAGCACGATCAGCAGCGTGTTCACGGCGATCGTGAGGCCGTACTCGACCTTGCGCAGCCCCAGCACCTGCGTCATCCAGTAGGCCATCGTCGAGTCGTGCTGGAAGAAGGCGATCGCACTCAGCACGGTCGCGATCCAGAAGAAGCAGAGCGCCCGGTCGCGCGCCACCACCGCCAGCGCGAAGCCGTGCGGCCGCTCCTCGTGGTTGCGCGCCGGCAGCTTCGTCCGCATCAGCAGCAGCGCCGCCAGCGTGCAGGCGGCCGCGTCGACCCAGAAGATCGCGACGTAGGAGCTCTCGGCGATGAAGCCGCCGAGCGCCGGCCCGATCGCCAGGCCGAAGTTGATCGCGAGGCGCGACAGGACGAACGCCTGCTTGCGCAGCTCCAGCGGCGCCACCTCGGCCACCAGCGACATCAGCGCCGGCCGCGGCATCTCGTTGAAGAAGGCGTAGAGGATCGTGCACGCCGCGATCGCCGCATGCGTGCGCGCCAGCGGGTAGCAGACGATCGCCGCCGCCGCCGCCACGAGGCTGAAGCGCAGCACGCGCGCCGCGCCGAGGCGGTCGGAGAGCCACCCCGACGCCATCGCGCCCGCCACCGCCGTCGCGCCGTAGAGCATCAGCATCCACGACGCGTCGGCGTCGCTGAAGCCGAGGCTCTCGACGAGGTAGACCACCAGGAACGGGCGCACCATCACGCCCGCGCGATTGATGAACGTCGCGCAGGCGATGAGCCAGCTCGCGCGCGGCAAGCCGGAGAGACCGCGCCAGGGATTCACGACCGGACTCCGGGAAAAAGGGCGGCGCAATGTAGCGACCGCCGGCCGGAGCCGTCAGCGGCGGCGCGCGCTCGGCGTCACGACCCCGTGCTCTCGTACTTCCGCACGCCGAGCCGCCAGCAGGCGCCCGCGAGCGCGCCGAAGCCCAGCGTGACCAGCGGCGCGGTGATCGCGAGGCCGGAGAGGCCGGCGCGGCCGAGGAGCGCGGTGGAGGGGTAGTAGGCGACGAAGCCGAAGGGGATCACCCAGCGCAGGAGGCCGCGGATCGGCCACGGGAAGATCTCCTGCGGCCAGCGGCCGAAGGGGATCACGTTGAAGACGGGCGGCGCGACGCCGACGCGATCCTCGAAGTGGAAGGAGGCCGACGCGAGGATCGTGAAGACGAAGACGTAGAGGAGCGCGCCGCAGCCGACGGTCAGCGCGACGAAGGCCCACTCGACCAGGCTCCAGTCGAGGTGGAGCGCCGTGACGGCGTGGGCGACGACGCCGATGCCGATGAGCGTCTCGGCCAGCACCGGGATGCGGAACTGGTCGCAGAGGATCTGCGCCCAGCTCGAGATCGGCCGCAGCAGCACGCGGTCGAAGCGCCCCTCGATGATGTAGCGATCGCCGAACTCGAAGAGGTTCCACGAGACGGTCGCGAAGAGCCCGTAGCTCATCATCGAGAGGCCGACGATCAGCAGGATCTCGTCCTTCCGCCAGCCGGCGAGGTCCCCCACCGGCACGAAGAAGAGCAGCACGAAGAAGAGGCTCGACAGCCCGCCGAGCGCCGTCGCGAAGAGGTCGGCCGTGAAGTCGCCGCGGTACGACAGGCGCACCTTCAGCATCTGCGCGAAGAGGGCGGCGTAGATCCGGAGCGCGCGCATCGGGTCACCCCCCCTGCACCGTCAGCCGCCGCGTCGCACGGCGCCAGACCCACGCGCTGACCAGCACCAGCGCGACGACCCACGCCACCTGCACCGCGAGGCCGCGCACGACCAGCTCGCCGGGCGTCGCGCCGAGCCAGCGGATCCCGCCGCGCGGAGTGCCGAGCCAGATCGAGCTCGGGACGAAGGAGATCGCCTGGAACGGCAGCCATGCGGAGAGCGTCTGCAGCCAGCCGGGGAAGAGCGAGACGGGCAGCAGCAGGCCCGAGAGGATCTCGATCAGGTAGTGCTTCGCGCGCATGACGCCGTCGATGTTCTTCAGCGGGAAGGCGCACATCCCGACGAGGAAGTTGACGTGCGTCAGCACGATCAGCGACAGCACGCACGAGACGACGAACGCGACGGCGTGGAGCAGCGACGCCGGCAGCGCGACCGGGAAGAGGAGGAAGATCACGACGCCGATCGGCAGCGTGAAGAAGCAGAAGCGGAAGAGCCCCTCGCCGAGCGCGCTCGCGACGATCGTCCCCTGCAGCGAGACGGGGCGCGAGAGCGCGACGGCGATCGTGCCGTTCTGCACCAGCTCGGCGAGCTCGCGATCGACGTTGTTGAAGTAGGCGCTGCGCGCGATCCAGCCGATGGCGACGTACGTCACCATCTGGTCGAGCGAGAACCCGGCGATCGCGCTGCCCGGCTCGCGATTCAGGAAGACGGCGCGCCAGAGGTAGTAGTAGGTCGTGACGTAGACGAGGTAGGAGACGATGCCGGTCACGTAGCGCGTGCGGTACGCCAGCATCTTGTGGAACTGGCCGGCGAAGAAGCCGGCGTAGGCGGGCAGGTGGAGCGCGCGGACCGGGTTCACCGCGCGCGTCCCGTCGCGCCGGCGGCGCCGGCGGTGGCGGCGGCGGCCGCCTTCGCGGCGACCATCGCGCTCTTGCCGGTCCGCTCGTAGATGCGGCGGATCACCTCCTCGATCGACGGCTCGGGCAGCGCGATGTCGGCGACCTTGGTCGCGCCGACGATGCGGGCGAGCAGGTCGGCCGCCTTGATCTCGCGCTTCGAGAAGCGGGCGCGCAGCCGCAGCGGGTTCTCCTGGTCGAAGCGGACCATCGGCAGCGACCGCTTCAGCTCGTCGAGCGGGGCGGGCTCGAGGAGCTCGATCTCCGCGGTCGCCTCCTCGCCCGCCTCGTCGCGCAGCCGCTCGAGGCTGCCGTCGTAGACGATCTTCCCGCCGTCGATCACCATGACCCGCTGCGCCAGCGCCTCGATGTCGCGCAGGTCGTGCGTGGTGAGCAGGATCGTCGTGCCGAGCTCGTCGTTCACCCGCTTCAGGAGCGCGCGGATCGCGTCCTTCGCGACGAGGTCGAGGCCGATGGTCGGCTCGTCGAGGAAGAGGAGCTCCGGCCCGTGGAGCAGGCTCGCCGCGAGGTCGGCGCGCATCCGCTGGCCCAGCGAGAGCTTGCGCACCGGCGTGTGGAGGAACTCGTCGAGCGCCAGGATCTCGCGCAGCTTCGCGAGGCGCGCCGCGCCCGCCGCCCGGTCGACCTCGTAGATCCGCAGCAGCAGCTTCAGCGACTCGACGACCGCGAGGTCCCACCAGAGCTGCGTGCGCTGCCCGAAGACGACGCCGATGCGGCGCACGTACTCCTTGCGCTGCCGGTGCGGCGAGAGGCCGAGCGCCGCGATCTCGCCCGCCGTCGGCGTCAGGATGCCGGTCAGCATCTTGATCGTCGTCGACTTGCCGGCGCCGTTGGGCCCGATGTAGCCGATCCGCTCGCCCGGCTCGATCGTGAAGCTGACGCCGTCGACCGCGCGCAGCGCCTCGTAGTCGCGGCGGAAGAGGTCCTTGAACGCGCCCGCGAGCCCCTCGCGCCGACGGAAGCGGCGGAACTCCTTCACCAGATCCTTGACGACGACGGCGGCCATGGAAGGTGCGGGACTCTAGCGACCGCGGCGCGCGACGATCGCTTAGAGTCCCGCGCTTCCTGGAGAGCACCGCCGCATGGACTTCGCCGCGCTCCTCGCGATCGAGCAGCCCGCCCTCTTCAGCTCCGAGAATCTCGTCGCGTTGCTCACGCTGACCGCGCTCGAGGTCGTGCTGGGCATCGACAACGTCGTCTTCATCGCGATCCTCTGCGGCAAGCTGCCGCCCGAGCTGCGCGAGAAGGCGCGCAAGATCGGCCTCTCGCTCGCGCTGGTGCTGCGCATCGCGCTGCTGCTGGTGCTGGGCTGGCTGGCGAAGCTGACCGCGCCGCTCTTCACCGTCACGCTGCCGCAACTGCTGAGCGGCTGGTCGCACGGCTACTCCGGCCGCGACCTGATCCTGATCGTCGGCGGCCTCTTCCTGGTCGGCAAGGCGACGCTCGAGATCCACCACAAGCTCGAGGGCGTCGAGGGGCACGGCCCGAGCGGCGCGCCGAAGGCGGCCTTCGGCGCCGTGATCGCGCAGATCCTGGCGCTCGACCTCGTCTTCTCCCTCGACTCGGTCATCACCGCCGTCGGCATGGCGAACTCGCGCGTCGTGATGATCACGGCCGTCGTCATCGCCGTGGTGGTGATGCTGATCTACTCGGGCCGCATCGCCAGCTACATCGAGCAGCGGCCGACACTCAAGATCCTCGCCCTCGCGTTCCTGCTGCTGATCGGCGTGACGCTCGTCATCGAGGGCTCGGGCGGCCACGTGCCCAAGGGCTACATCTACTTCGGCATGGCCTTCTCGCTCGGCGTCGAGCTGATCAACCTCCGGATCCGCAGGAAGAGCGAGCCCGTCCACCTGAAGGACTCCCACCTGCCGCCGGGCTGATCGCACGCACTGGAGTCGCCGATGGCCATCGCCCCCGCTCGCCGCACGCTCGCTCCCGCCCTCCTCGTGCTGGCCGCGTCCGCGCTCTTCGCGGCGACGCCGCGCGACGACGTCTCGCGCCGGCTCGAGTCGCGCGAGCCGACCGAGCGACTCGCGGCCGTCGAGACGATCCGCCGCGACGGCCACGAGCAGGCGGAGAAGCTCCTCGTCGGCGCGCTCGACGACCGCGACTGGGAGGTGGTCGATCGCGCCGCGCGCGCGCTCGGCGAGCGCGGGACGCCGGCCGGCAGCGCCGCCGCCCTCTCGGCGCTGGTGCTCGATGGGCCGATCCGCCGCATCCGCCTCGCCGCGGCCGAGTCGCTGGCGAAGCTCGACCCCGCCGCCGCGGGCGACCTGCTGACGAAGGCGGTGCGCGGGCCGACGCTGCCGCGCGCGTGCGAGGGGCTCGCCGCCGTCGCCGCGACGCTCGGCGAGCGGGCGCGTGCCGGTCTCGAGACGGGCCTCCTCTCGAAGGAGCCGGCGACGCGCGCGATCGCGGCGTCGGGCCTCCAAGCCTTCCCGGCGAGCGAGCGGGCGTCCCATCTCGTCACCTGCATGAACGACGAGGAGCTCACCGTCGGGGCCGCCGCGCTCGACTCCGCGACGCGCCATCCCGACGCCGGCCTGCTGCCGACGCTGATCAGCGCGCTCGAGAAGAAGGGGCTGCCGGTGATCTTCGAGCGGCGGATCGACAACGCGATCGAGGCGCTCCTCGTCGCGACGCCGGCCGCCGATCGCACGAAGGTGCAGGACGCCGTGCTCGACGCCGCGCGCCGCACCAACAGCGATCCGGCGCTCAGCCGCCACGCGCGGCTCGTCGGCCGCCTCGCCGCGAAGCGCGAGGGCGGGCCGCTGCTCGATCCCGAGAAGGCGCTGGCGTGGCTCGAGCAGCTGGCGAACCACTCGGGCGACGGCGCGCCCGCCACCGCCGCGAAGGCGCTCGGGCTGCTCGCGACCGACGCGTCGCTCGGCGCCCTCGCGCGCGTCGCAGCCAGCCACGGGACCGCACGGGTCCGCTCGATCGCGCTGCGCGGGCTCATCGCGGCGGGCGACGAGGGGAAGTACCGCAACGTCGCGATCTCGCTCGTGAAGGACGCCGACGCCGACGTGCGCGAGGACGCCGCCGTCGCGCTCGGCCGCCCGAAGCTCGAGGGCGCCGTCGCGGCGCTGGTCCCGTTGCTGAAGGACCCGGAGTGGCCGGTCGCCGTCGCGGCCGCCGTCTCGCTGGGCAAGACGCGCGACTCCGCCGCGCTCGCCCCGCTCGTCGAGCTCGCGAAGCACAAGGAGTGGAAGCTCGCCGGCGCGGCGCTCGTCGGCCTCGGCCACCTGAAGGACAAGGGCGGCATGCCGGCGCTCATCGCGGGCGTCGGCGAGAAGTCGCCGACGCTGAAGCTCACCGCGCACGAGTTCCTGCGCCGCATGACGCACGACAAGGTCGCGCCGAAGGAGAGCGGCTGGAAGTCGTGGTGGCAGAAGGCCGAGGGGTCGTTCCAGTTCCCCGATCCCGACGAGGACGCGAAGCAGCAGCAGAAGTACGGCTACGCGCCGAGCTCCTACGGCGTCTACGAGGACCTCGACGTGCTGGTCTTCCAGAGCCGCGGCGACCACATCGAGAAGCTGCTCTCGAAGCTGAAGGTCGCCCATCGCGTCACGCAAGGCGGCGGCGTCCCCGACTCGGGCGTGACGCCGCTCGGCATCTACGTCGCGAACTGCACCGGCGAGTGCGGGCCGGCCGACCTCGAGCAGGTGCGGTGGGCCGTCCACGCCGGCGCCTACCTCTTCTCCTCGTGCTGGGCGCTCACCTACCACTCGCAGGAGGTGCGGCCGGGCTTCGTGCGCGGGATCCGGTTCGATCGCGTGACCGACCTCGTGACCGCCGAGCCGTGCCTCGAGAGCAGCCCCTACCTGCAGGGCGTCTTCGACGGCGTGACGCGGCCGAAGTACGCGCTCGACGGCCCCCACCTGATCGAGGTGCTCGATCCGGAGCGCGTCGAGGTGCTGATCGACTCGCCCGAATGCGCGACGCGCCACCGTGCCAGCGACCTCGCCGCGTGGTGGACGATCGGCCACGGCCTGATCCTCGACTCGGTCAACCACTTCGACCTGCAGGGCTTCGGTCGCGCCCCGCCGATGAAGGAGCCGCAGGAGCGGATGGCCTACGCCGTCGACGTGCTCGGCCTCTCCTACTCCGACCTGCGCGACGTGCCGAAGGGCGCGTGGCAGAGCCAGCAGAAGGCGGCCGAGGAGGTGCGCGACCTCTCGGCGTTCCGGTTCATCACGAACTTCGTGCGGCAGAAGCGGAAGAGCGGCGTGTGATCACGACAGGTCCAGCAGCTTGTGGCCCGGGTTCTCCCGCTGCGCCAGGCGCTTGTCCCAGTCGCTGACGAAGAGCAGCATGCGGCGCCCCTGCGAATCGCGCGCGATCGCGGAGCGCAACGGCAGCTTGAAGGTCGTGAAGTCGCCTTCGAGCCACGCGCTGCACTGGTAGGGCATCGGCGTCAGGACCGTCTCGACGCCGTACTCGTCCTTGAGCCGGTACTGCAGCACCTCGAACTGCAGCCGCCCCACCGCCGCGACCAGCGGCGCGTGGCCGTCGCCGTCGTCGTAACCGAGGCGCTGCACCGTCCCCTCGGCGATCAGCTGGTCGAGCCCCTTGTCGAACCGCTTGCGGTCCGACGTCACGCGCGCCGAGATGCGGGCGAAGTGCTCGGGCTGGAAGGCGGGCAGACGCTGGTGCGTGAAGCCGCCGTCGACCGAGAGCGTGTCGCCGATGCGGAAGGTGTCGCGGTTGATGAGGCCGACCACGTCGCCGGGATAGGCGACGTCGAGCGCCTCGCGCGCCTGCGCCACCATCGAGTGCGGCCGCGTGAGGCGCACCGTCTTGTCGAGCCGCTCGTGGTGCACCATCAGGTCGGGCTCGAAGACGCCCGAGCAGACGCGCATGAAGGCCAGCACGTCGCGATGGCGGCGGTCCATGTTCGCCTGGATCTTGAAGACGTAGGCGCTGAAGGGCGCGGCGACGGGATCGAGCGTCGCGGTCGCGCCGCCGTCGCGGTCGACCGGCCGCGGGCCGGGCGGCGGCGCGAGCTCGCAGAAGGCGTCGAAGAAGAGCTCGACGCCGAAGTTGTTCATCGCCGAGCCGAAGAAGACGGGCGTCACGTCGCCGCGCAGGAACGCGTCGCGGTCGAAGCGGTTGCCGGCCACCTCGAGCAGCTCGAGGTCGTTGCGCGCCTTCCTCAGCAGCGACTCGTCGACGCGCTCCGCGAGGCGCGGATCGGCCAGCGGGAGGCTCTCGAACTCCGCCTTGCGCGCGCCGCCCGCCGCCGTCTTCTGGAAGAGCAGCGCCGACTCGCTGCGCCGGTCGACGACGCCGGCGAACTCGCGCCCGCCGCCGATCGGCCAGTCGAGCGGCGCCGCGTGGATGCCCAGCGCCTGCTCGACCTCGGTCATCAGGTCGAGCGGGTCGCGGCCGGGCAGGTCGAGCTTGTTGACGAAGGTGAGGACCGGGATGCGCCGCAGCCGGCAGACGGCGAAGAGCTTGCGCGTCTGCGCCTCGACGCCCTTGCCGGCGTCGATCACCATGATCGCCGAGTCGGCGGCGGTGAGCGTCCGGTAGGTGTCCTCGCTGAAGTCCTGGTGGCCCGGCGTGTCGAGGACGTTGACGACCAGCCCCTTGTACTCGAACTGCATCGCCGAGCTGGTGATCGAGATGCCGCGCTCCTGCTCCATCCCCATCCAGTCGGAGGTGGCGAGCTTGCCCTTGCGGTTCTTCACCATGCCGGCCGTGCGCAGCAGCCCCGAGTAGAGCAGCAGCTTCTCGGTCAGCGTCGTCTTGCCCGCGTCGGGGTGGGAGATGATCGCGAAGGTGCGGCGACGCGAGGTCTCGCGGGCGACGGTGTCGGGCGGCGGCGTTCCGGGCATGCGGCGAGGGCTCCGAGAGGCCGGAAGACGCTAGGGCCGCGATCGGCCGGCGCAAGGCTGCGTCCTCACGCCGGCAGCGGCTCGCCCTCGCGCTCCGTCAGCTCGCGGAAGAGTTGCTGGAGGCGCGCGGTCAGCGGGCCGCGCTTCCCGTCGCCGATCCTGCGGCCGTCGAGCTCGGCCACGGGCGCGAGCTCGCCGAGCGTGCCGGTCGTGAACATCTCTTCGGCGGTCCACGCCTCGGTGAGGCTCAGCGCCTTCTCGCGGCACGGGATCGCGTGGCGCGCGCAGAGCTCGAGCACGATCGCGCGCGTCACGCCGGGCAGGCAGGCGTCGGCGAACGGCGTGAGCACGACGCCGCTGCGCACGACGAAGACGTTGGTCGCGTTCGTCTCGGCGAGGAAGCCGTGGAGGTCGAGCATCAGCGCGTCGTCGGCGCCGGCGACGTTCGCCTCGATCTTCGCGAGGATGTTGTTGATCAGGTTGTTGTGGTGGATCTTCGAGTCGACGCACTGCGGCGGGTTGCGCCGGATCGCGGCGGTGATCAGCCGCTGCCCGCGCGCGTCGTCGACGGGCGCGCCGCGCGTGTCGGCCCGCCCCTTCCACTCGGGCAGCACGATCAGGGTCGGACCCGATTGGTTGTTGCGCGGGTCCATCCCCGACGTGACCTTCGGCCCGCGCGTCAGCGTGAGGCGCACGTGGGCGCCGTCGCGCATCCCGTTCTTCGCGAGGCAGTCGAAGAGCGCCCGCTTCACCGCGTCGCGCGTCGGCACGCCGGCGAACGCCAGCGCGTGGGCCGACGCGAGGAGGCGGTCGAGGTGGCGGTCGAGCGCGAAGACGCGGCCGCCGTAGACGCGCAGCCCCTCCCAGACCGCGTCGCCGCCCTGCACGACGCTGTCGAAGACCGAGACCTTCGCCTGCTCGCGCGGCACGAGCTCGCCGCCGACGTGGACCCAGATCGCCGCGTTGCGCGGATCGGGCAGCTTCGGCGCGCCGCTCATCGTGCCGCCTCCGGCCGCGCGCGGATCGCGTCGGCGTGCAGCCGCGCGTACCACGGCCGGCACTCCTCGATCAGCGGAAGCAGCTCGCGCGGCGGAGCCTCCTGCTTCGGGCGCCAGCGCTCGAAGCCGGTCGAGCGCCAGACGTTGTCGTACCAGTGGCGCGCCCAGACGCCGTCGAACGGTCGCGGGCCCGCCGGCCACGCGAGCATCGCCCGATCCCCCGCGAGGCCGACCCGGCGGCAGAGCTCGCCGAGCACGCCCTCGGGATCCTGCAGGACCTCCTTCGCGTCGAGGATCGGCGGCTCCTGTCCGGCCGCGCGCAGCTCGTCGCGCAGTTCCGACTGCGCCTTGATCCCGACGTCGCGCAGCGTCGGCGCCGCGATCTGGCGGCGCAGCGTGACGACCACCTCGGCCGGATCGCGGATCAGCAGCACGTTCACCGTCTGGCGCAGGAAGGCGCGGTCGAGCTCGACGAGGTGATGCGCCATGTGCTTCTGGAAGAGCACCGGCCGGTCGCACGGTCCGAGCACGACGTCGCGCACGACCTTCGCGCCGTCGCCCTCCTGCGCGCGCAGCACCTCGTCGCGGCCGGGGTGGGGCGCGCCGCTGACGCGGAGGTAGTGAGCGTAGAGCGGCTCGTCGACGACGCGCGTGTCGGCGCGCTGCGCGAAGGAGTACATCAGCGCGGTCGAGACGTTGCGCGGCCCCGACCAGAGGCAGAGGCGCAGCACGGCGGCCGGCGGCGACGGCTTGAAGAGGCCCGGCGGAGGGGTCGTCGCCCCGACGGGGTTGGGCCAGGTGCCACCGGTCATCGCTCGCGCTCCACGGTCGGCGCCGCGCGGGCCGCGGCCGAGGCGCGCCGGTTTACGCCGCCGCGCGCGCGCGCGCCACCGGCGGGACGGAGCGCCCGTCAGCGCGACGCGACGGCGACGCGCTCGAAGAGGCCGTGCGCCGGCGTGCGGCAGCGCGGGCAGCAGGCGCCGTCGACCAGCCAGCTCTGCGGCCGGCCGAGGAAGCGCTCGATCAGGACCGTGTCGCGGCAGACCGGGCAGAAGGTGAGCTCCGAGTCGCCGCCCGCCGCCGAGACGGCGTAGACGTACTCGAGGCCGGCGCGCGCGCCCGCGTCCTGCGCCGCGTCGATCAGCCGTGCCGCCGCGCGGGCGACGTCGCCGCTGCCGCGGGCGTCGCAGCGCAAGTGCCACGGCATCGCGCCGTCGATCGCCTTGAGCGAGAGCGCCGTCTCCAGCAGCGCGCGGTCGGGCAGCCCGAGCGCGAGGCGGCTGGTCACCTCGACCCAGACGCCCGCATGGCGCAGCCGCGCGAGCCGGTCGCGCACGCGGCCGGCGCGCGTGCGCCCCTCCTCGCTGCGCTCGTCGAACGGGGCGATCTCGAGCGCGATCGCGTCGACGCGCAGCGCGAGCTCGTCGCACGCGGCGAGGAGCAGCCGCTCGTCGCCGCGCACCAGCGCGACGCCGCCCTCCTCGCGCACGACGTCGAGCGCGCGCAGCAGCGGCGCGACCGCGGCGCGCGCGTCGTCGGCCGCGCGCGCCACGAAGGCGACGACCCGGCAGCCCGCGGCGCGCGTCATCACCGGCAGCACCTCGAGCGGCCAGCGCGAGTCGCCAGCGACCGCAGCTTCGGACAACTGCGCCGCGAGGACGCTCGAGCCCGGGAACACGTGGTAGAGGCCGAGCGACTCGACCGGCAGCTTCGCGACGCCCTCCAGCACGACGGCGACGGCGGTCGGCGCGGCGCGCTCGCAGGTCGCGGCGCGGTCTCGTTCGGAAGCGGCGTTCCCCAGGTTCATCTCGGATTCCCGGTCAGGCGGCGCGCGCCGGGGCGGAGGCGCACGCGTCCGCCTCTACCGAGAGGGGCGATGCGGGTAACCCGTGGGCAGCGCCCCCGCGGGCGCCGGGGCATGGACGACTTTGCACGGATCAGTCATCGATCCGTCACGCATCCGCGCGGCCCCGTGCCGACCCGGCGCGGATCAGTCGCGGATCAAGTTGCCCTTGTATTCGCTGCCGCCGCCGAAGTTCTGGGTCCAGAAGCTGCCCGACTGGCCGGAGCCCATCTCGGTGTGGCTCTCGTAGAGCAGGTTGCGGTGGTGGCCCGAGCTGTGGCACCAGCCGTGCAACGCCTCGAGCGCGCCCATCCGCCCCATCGCGCAGTTCTCGCCGGCGCCCGACGTGTAGCCGGCGAGGCGCATCCGCTGCTCGGGGCTGTTGCGCTCCGGATCGCCGTCCTCGAAGTGGCTGAGCCGGCCGGTCCGCGCCATCCACTCGCTGTGGCCGTCGGCCGCGGCCCAGAGCTTCTCGTTGAAGGCGAGCACGCGCCGGCCGAGCATCGCGCGGTACTGGTTGGTCACGCGCACCTGCTCGAGCTCCTCGCGATCGACGCCGCCGTCGCGCGGCTGCACCGCCGCGTTGAGCGTCCAGACGCGCAGGTCCTGGTCGAGACGCGACCGCTCGTAGTCGTCGAGCGCGAAGTTGCGGAGATGGACCGAGCGCGAGTGGAGCGGCAGCGCCCACGCGCTCTTCAGCTCGTCGTCGACCGCGTCGCTCGACGAGCCGAGGTCGGCGAGGAGCTGGCGCACGGCGCGCAGCTGCTCGATCTGGAGCTGCGTCGCCGCCGAGAGGGCGACCTGCGGCTCGGGCGGCTCCTCGCCCTCGCGGCCCCAGATCGCGCGCACCGCCTCGACGCGCAGGTCGACCTCCTGCTGCACCGCGGGATAGAGCGCCGCCTTGTCGGGCGGGCAGCCGGGCGGCGAGTAGGGATAGAAGTACTTCCCCTCGTCGAAGATCAGCTGCAGCGCGTGCTTGCGCGCCTCGCGCAGCTCGAGCGCCCGTTCGCGCAGCTTGGCGAGGCGCGGCTGCTCGGGCGCGGCGAGGAACGACTTCTGCAGCGCGGCGCGGCGCGCCTTCACCTCGGCCAGCGCGACGACCGGCGTCGCGGCCGCCAGCTCGAGGAAGGCGGTGCGCGCCGCCGCGGGATCGACCGGCTTCTTCGCGTTCGGCTCGAGCAGCGCCGCCAGCGCGCCGCGCACCTCCTCGGCCAGCTGGAACTGCGCCCGCTCCTCCCACGTCAGCCAGCGGTCGCCGACGTGCACGAAGCCGCGCGCCGGGACGCGCTCGAGACCGCGCTGGTACGCGAGCGCCGAGTCGCGCGAGCCGGCCAGCGACGGATCGTCGCCCGCCTTCGCGATCGCCGCGAAGAAGAGCGCGTCGTCGCGCGCCGCCAGCGCCAGGAAGGCGCGGTGGAGCTGCTCCTCGGCGGTCAGCGGGTAGCGGCCCGAGAGCTTGAGCAGCGACGCGAGCGAGAGCTCGCCCGCCTCGACCACGACGACGGAACCGCCGACCTCGAGCGTCAGCAGGCGGCCGTCGCTGCCGGTGATGCGGCCGCTGCGGCCGTCGCGCAACGTCGCCTCGGTGCTGGCGGGCAGCTTCGCCGCCAGCAGCTCGGCGAGGCGCGCGACCTGCTTCTGCGGCCGCGCGGCGCGCTCGTGGTCGCGCGCGATCTCCGACTTCAGCTCGGGATCGGTCGCGCTGTCGAGCGCGAGGTCGAGGAGATGGAGCGCCTGCGTGAAGTCGCCGGCGGCCATCAGCGCGC
>Ga0315910_10000143_pt1 | contig 87547 bp, 80 predicted proteins | sample EdamamesoilMG_FD_204470 | JGI IMG/M metagenome (GOLD analysis project Ga0315910, IMG submission 204470) | Garden soil microbial communities collected in Santa Monica, California, United States - Edamame soil | ecosystem: Environmental > Terrestrial > Soil > Garden | place: USA: California...
TCCCCAGAATGAGATGCTCCGTTCCAATGTAGTCGTGCCCTAAACGCAATGCTTCTTCCCGACTGAGGGAGATTACCTCCTTAACCCGATTGGAAAATTTAGCTTCCATAAAAATGTAAATGGTGATTAGTGTAAATGTAAAGTTTTTTGGGGGTTCTGTGCTACCGATCGACTAAGAATTAATATGGGGTAGTAACGCGACAAGCAACGTATTTGTTCATTTTCCTCCGGCCGAGGCCCGAACGATACCGGCTGCTCCGGGACCTTCACAAAATATCAGGTCGATCAGGCTCATGTTCGCTGCAAAGGCATTGCCAAATACTTGCGTGTAGGGTGCGGACTTGTAAAAGTTTTGTAAACGATTGGTTTCCTTCGGGTTTATCAATGAACGCAAGTCGATCGTTGATCCGGTTGGGGTTTTCTCGTACGACAAACTTTCGCTGACAGGCAGGCGCCACTTCAACCACGTGAGACACATTGACAGCAATTCGCGGTTTAAGTCGTAAAGAAATTCATGTCTTTTAAACAAGATCTTCTCCAGATCATCGGCATAGTATTCATAGAAGGCAGCCTTTCGGTAAGCCGATTCAATTGCTCGCCAGTGATTGGTAAGCCACTTCTGACTGTAGTCTATGCGTACATTGGTGATGGTGACCTTTCCATGCTTGGCGGTGAGTGGCACAATCAACGACTCTACCCCTTGTGATGTATTGATATGGCAACGGTTTCGGTATGTCTGTTTAACATAGTACTCGTGCCGTTCGATCACTACCGCTGTTGAATTTATGAGCGTTGCAAAGTACGCGATGGAGGGAAGGTACTGAGCTTCGATGAGAACGGGGTGATTCAAGGTTCCAAGTTCAAGGTTAAATGTTCCAGGTTTAAAATGTTTCGAGTTTGGTGTCTCGGGTTTGGGTTAGAATATTTCGAGGAAGGCTACGATGAAGGGTGCTGAGATGAGCAGACCATCAAAGCGATCAAGGAAACCTCCATGGCCCGGCAGGCTGTTGCCGGAGTCTTTTATTTCAATACTGCGTTTCAGCAGCGACTCCACCAGGTCGCCAAAGGTTCCACCCACAATAATGATAACACCAATGATCATCCACTGAAGCAAACTAAGTGAATGAAAAAATTGTGAAAGCCCGAAAGCAAAAATCAGGGCGAGTGCAGCTCCTCCAAAAAAACCTTCCCACGATTTTTTCGGTGAGATTCGTTCAAAGAGTTTTCGTTTCCCAAAAAAGGTTCCGGCAAAATAGGCACCTGTATCGCTCGCCCAAAGAATGAACAGCGAGCCGAAAATGATTTCGTAATTATACTTTTCATTTTCAAAAACAGCTACATTCAACAAGGAGAAAGGAACGGCCACGTAGAAAATTCCAAGAAAGGTATAGGCAATGTTTGTAAAGGGCTTTCGCTCAAACTTCTTATAGAGTTTGATCATGTACACACACGACACAATCGGGAAGATGAGGAAGTAGTAACGGTAAGAGGTTGTTCCCTGCTCAATAAAAAATGAAAGCGCATAGATTGACACCCCGCAGATGGTTCCGAATGTTCGCTGTGGCAGCAACCCATCAAGACCAACAAGTTTGTAGAACTCATCGAGTGTAAAATAGCAGATGATGAGCATCACAGCAAAGTAGCCCCACTCGCTAAAGTAGATTGCTGCGATAATTCCCGCAGAACCCAACAAGCCGGTAATGATGCGTTGCGTTAAATTATTGTATTTGGAAAGCGATGAAGTCACGTGTGAATGATTATCGATGATTCGAAGTGCAAAGGTGCAAATTACTAGTCACTAATCTACTTTGGCCGAAAGGTGGTTTGAGTTGTTAGTCGATGAATGGCCCGGTAAGCGTGCATCAAAAAATCTTTTGTACAAGAACAACAACACAGCCGTTACTACAAATCCGGAAAGCACAGCCGGCCAGGGCGCTGCCTCGGTTGTTTCCATGTCAATATCAATCTTACCTTGCTGATACAAGTACATGCCGATTACTGCAAACCCGTTGTTAACAAAGTGCGCCAGCATTGCCATCGTTAAATTACCAGACCAGTGGTAGAGGTAGCCAAACAATGCACCCAGCAGCATGCGCGGTACCAGTCCATAAAACTGCATGTGAAACGCACTGAAAATAAACGCTGATAACCAGATCGACAGGTGGATGTTTCTTGAACTGCGGAGCAACTCCTGCTGGATGATTCCGCGGAAGACGATTTCCTCACCAATGGCCGGCAACACGGCAATGACGAGCAAGGCAGTAATAAATTGTCCGGTAGATTCAAACGAAGTCATGTACTTGGTCAAGTTGGCCAATCCTTCTTCGGTTGATTTCATCCATTGTTCAACACCCGCCATCGACTCGGGCAACTTCAGATTTTGATTCCATTCAACAAAGATGGAGTCGGCCACAATAAACGATATCACAACGGCTACAACCAACACCACAACCTGAAGATAGATCGGCTGTCGAACCATTGTAACAATGGATTGTCCTTGTCTTCGAAGCAGTAGCATGGGAATGATAATCAACCCGAGGAAGGTACCAAACCCTTGCATTATGAAGAGCGGCATTTTCATTTCCGGATGTTCGGTGGGCTTTGCCAACGCCTCTGTCATCTGGAAGATTGTTCCATCATAAAAAGGGATCGATATCAAAAACCCGATGATCGGCCCTACCAGTTGAAGGCCCAGAAAAACAGCCACCAGTGTAATGATGATCATCAATGTTGAACTCAGTCTTCTTCCAGATGTTTCCTCCTCCATAATATCTGTGTAAATTTGCGGGCTAATATGGTAAAAATCGGTCAAATAGAGCTTGGTGAGTTCCCTTTGTTGCTCGCACCCATGGAAGATGTGAGCGATCCGCCCTTCCGTGCCGTGTGCAAAGAGGGTGGTGCCGACCTGATGTACACTGAATTTATCTCTTCGGAAGGCCTCATTCGCGATGCCGCCAAAAGCAAACAGAAGCTCGACATCTTTGAATACGAGCGCCCCATTGGCATCCAGCTTTTTGGAGGCGACATCGGCAACATGGTGCAATCGGCTGAGATTGCCACCGCAGTAAACCCCGACCTTATTGACATAAATTACGGTTGCCCGGTAAAAGCTGTGGCTTGCCGTGGAGCCGGTGCTGCGCTACTCCAGGACATTCCCAAAATGGTGAAGATGACCGAGGAGATTGTGAAATGTACACACCTTCCGGTTACTGTAAAGACTCGTTTGGGTTGGGACGACAAAACAAAAAACATTGAAGAAGTAGCCGAACGGTTACAAGACATCGGCATCAAAGCCCTTACCGTTCACGGAAGAACGCGTGTGCAAATGTATAAAGGCGATGCCGACTGGACGCTTATCGGCAAGATCAAAGCGAACCCGCGCATTCACATTCCGATTTTTGGCAATGGCGACATTGATTCGCCAGAGAAAGCTCTTGAATATAAAAACCGTTATGGCGTTGACGGGGTAATGATAGGTCGCGCAGCCATCGGGTATCCGTGGATCTTTAATGAGATCAAACACTACCTCAAACATGGTGAGCGTCCGTTACCTCCTGACATGGCCGAGCGTGTTCGTGCCACTAAAAAACATTTACGATTCTCCATTCAATGGAAAGGCGATAAACTCGGCATCTTCGAAATGCGCAGACACTACGCCAACTACTTTAAAGGCATTCCCGATTTTAAACCCTTCCGCGCACGATTAGTAGATGTAGGCACCGAAGCCGAAGTGATTGCGATTTTGGATGAAGTCATTGAAACTTATTCGTCTGTACTTAGTTACTAGTTTCGAGTTTAAGGTTTCGAGTCTGGCGTTGCTAGTTTCGGGTTTTAAAGTCTCGGATTTAAAGTTTCTTGCTCACCTGACCAATCTATCGCAACCTCAAACCCTCAACCCGAAACCTTAAACTCGAAACTTGAATGTCCGACAACCAACGTGGCACCTCCATCACCATCTTCATAATCCTTACGTTAATTTGGGGCACCTCCTTCATTCTTATCAAGCAAGGATTAAAAGTTTTTGCACCTGATGAAGTAGGCGCACTTCGTGTCTCGGCAGCCGCCTTGTTCTTACTTCCTGCAGCCCTTACCCACCTCAACACCTTAAAGCGCGAACACTACTGGAAACTCTTCGCCTCTGGCATGATGGGCATTTTTATTCCGGCTTTTCTCTTTGCTCTTGCTCAGACAAACATGGACAGCTCGGTTGCCGGCATTATCAACACGCTTACGCCCATCTTCACCATGATTATCGGAGCTATTGTTTTCAAGCAGCGCTTCCGCGGAATTGCCATCGTTGGAATTCTGCTTGGGTTTGGTGGTGCATTTGTATTGAGTTTATCACGCGCAGGTGGATCAATTGCAGGAATCAACCTTTATGCACTGCTCATTGTGCTGGCCTGTTTTCTGTACGGCTCCAATCTCAACTTCATCAAATTCAATATTCCCGATCTCCGGTCGATGACCATCACCAGTGTTTCGTTGTTGTTGATCGGACCGTTTGCTGTTATCTACCTTTTTGGCTTCACGGAATTCACGCAAAAATTTTCGACACATGAAGGTGCCTGGAGAGCTTTTGGGCTTATTGTATTGCTTGGCTGCATGAGTACCGCTGTGGCCACCGTGCTCTTCAATCGACTCGTAAAAATCAGCACCCCATTATTTGCCAGCTCGGTTACGTATGCTATGCCGATTGTGGCGGTAATGTGGGGTGTGCTGGATAATGAACAACTCGGGCTTGGGCATTTCATTGGAATGATCGCGATCATTGGCGGTGTATATCTTGCCAACCGGAAGTAGGCCAGTCCACAGACCACAGTAGACCGTCACAGCTGATCTTAAAAGCTACACCAAATTACGTGGTCTGTGGACGGTGGTTAGTGGAACTTCTCACAACTTTATTTCGTCAAACATCAAATGACAAAAGAGCCTTTTGATTGAACCACCAGCATACTGAATTGCTTAATTTTATCCATTAACCATCACGCCATGTACTACCACCGCCTTGGAAAAATTCCACCGAAACGACACACCCAATTTCGTCAGCCGGATGGAAGTCTGTACAAAGAAGAACTCGTTAGCTCCGAGGGATTTTCAGGAATCTATTCTACCCTGTATCATATTCATCCACCCACACGAATCAAAGCAGTAAAAGATCCGGTAAAATTCGGACCGACAAAAATTAACGACTACGCGCTACAACAAACGCACCTTAACACCAGCAAGGTAACAACCACCGGTAATGACTTTCTGGAGGCGCGAAAAACATTGTGGATGAATGCCGACTGTGCCATCTCCATCTGCTCACCAAGCAACCGGAAGATGGATTACTTCTACAAGAATGCCGAAGGCGATGAAGTGCTTTTTGTTCACGATGGAAAAGGAGTTTTGATTTCACCGTACGGAAAGCTGGAAATCCACCAGGGTGACTATGTAGTTATTCCGCGCACCGTCATCTATAAACTTGAATTTGAAGAAGGTCCGCTCCGGTTATTGATCATTGAATCTACATCACCAATCGAAACCGTGAAGCGTTATCGAAATCAACTTGGGCAATTGCTGGAACATTCGCCATACTGCGAGCGCGATATAAGGCCTCCATCTGAATTAATAACCGATACTACTAAAGGTGATTTTTTGCTGAAGATCAAAAAGCAGGGGTATCTTCATCAGTATGTGTATGACTACAGTCCGCTGGACCTGGTAGGATGGGATGGCTTTCTCTGGCCTTACGCCTTTTCCATTCATGATTTTGAACCCATCACCGGGCGCATACATCAACCCCCACCGGTGCATCAAACTTTTCAGGCCCATAATTTTGTGATCTGTTCATTTGTGCCTCGCTTATTTGACTATCATCCGCTGGCCATACCTGCACCATACAATCACAGTAACATCGACTCCGATGAAGTGCTGTACTACGCTGAAGGGAATTTTATGAGTCGCAGAGGAATTGAGCGTGGCTCATTCACCTTGCATCCGGGAGGGCTGCCACACGGGCCGCATCCCGGAACCGTAGAAAAAAGTATTGGTGCCAAAGAAACGCACGAACTGGCCGTGATGATTGATACGTTTCGTCCTTTGTTTCTGACTACCGATGCGTTGGAATTTCTGGATAAAAACTATCCGATGAGCTGGACCGACAATTCGGGAGAATCGTTTAATGAGATCAATACTCCTTAGCCGATTTTAGAAATACTAAAACTTCGTCAAATCAAAAATCTAAATCACTATTAAAGTCCCTCTCCTTTGGAGAGGGATTTAGGGTGAGGCCTAGGCCAGCGCCTCTACGGCTTTCACTTCACCGGGCATCATGCGGGTAAAAAGATTTTCGATGCCTGCTTTCAAGGTGATCATCGATGACGGGCAGCCGCTGCACGACCCTTGTAGTTTTACCTTCACAATACCATCCTGAAAAGAGTGATAGGTAATGGCACCGCCATCCTGCTCAACAGCCGGGCGGATGTATTCTTCCAGAATAGTTTTTATTTTCCTTATCGCCTCTGTTTCTTCCTCCACAGGAAGATCAGCGTTTGCGTTTACTTCGATGATAAACTTTCCATCTTCCAGGTACTTCTTGATGAAATCCTTGATGGTGTTTTGAACCTCCAACCACTCCACATCACCTTTCTTGGTAACGGTAATGAAGTTGCTGGCAAAGAAAACCCGATCAACAAACGGAAACGAAAACAATTCTTTTGCTAACGGAGAGATGCCGGTACTTTCAGCATCTGGAAAATCAAAACTCATGGTTTCCGGAACCAGCATTTCGTTTACCACAAACTTTAGTGAATTCGGGTTTGGGTTTGATTCCAGGTAGATATGAACATTTTTGGGTGCAGCCTGCAACATATTTCTTCGTTTTATTCAGCAACAAAATTAGACAAATAAAGTTCTCCGGAAGATGAATCTAAAAATTACCAGTCCGGCTAACAAACGCTTATCCTTTCTCCGTTGGATTTTCCAGGGCGTTTTCCCATTTACTTACCACAGCCGTAGCAATGCTGTTACCCACTACATTGGTTGCACTTCGCCCCATATCCAGTAACGGATCAATGCCCAGCAACAAGGCAAGTCCGGCTTCAGGAATATTAAAGGTGGCGAGCGTTCCGGCAATTACTACCAGCGATGCACGTGGCACTCCGGCAATACCTTTGCTGGTTACCATCAACACCAGCAACATGCTGATTTGTGTGGTTAAATCGAGGTGAATACCATACGACTGTGCTATGAATAACGAGGCGAACGTCATGTACATCATGCTGCCATCCAGATTGAAAGAGTAGCCCAGGGGCAGTACAAAACTTACGATCTTATCCTTACAGCCAAACTTCTCTAACTCTTCCATTGTCTTCGGGAAAGCCGCCTCACTGCTGGCTGTGCTAAAGGCCAACAGAATTGGCTCCTTCATACGTCTTATCAGTTCGGGAATGCGATTGCCGATAATGACAAATCCTGCCAGTGCCAGGAGAATCCACAACACGGTAAGGCCAATGTAAAATTCTCCGATAAAAATTGAATAAGTTTTCAAGATCGCTAATCCCTGCTTCGCTACCACGGCTGCCATCGCACCAAAAACTGCTACCGGTGCAAAATTCATGACGTAGCCCGTCAACTTTAATATTACATGCGCAAAAGCATCAAACAACTCGATTACAATCTTTCCGCGCTCGCCAATGGCCGCTGTGGCAATGCCAAAAAAGATAGAGAAGACAACAATCTGCAGAATTTCATTCTTGGCCATCGACTCAACTACAGAAGTAGGGAAAGTATGATACAAAAAATCTCGCAGTGAGAATCCTACGCTATTCACCACTTTTTCGGCACTATCCGGAAGCGGCAGGTTCATGGCGATGCCCGGTTTAAAAATGTTCACCAGAATCAAGCCCAGCAGTAAACTCAACAACGATGCACTGATAAACCACAGCAACGTTTTTCCACCGATCCGCCCCACGGAATTAATATCGCCAAGCTTGGCAACACCAACAATGAGTGTGCACAATACGAGAGGCGCCACAATCATTTTTATAAGGCGCAGAAAAATATCGGCCATTAACGAGAAAGGTTCGAGTTTTTTATCGCGGGCGGCCAGCATAGCACTGCGTTCGCTGATCAATGCCTTTTTCTCTTCCGTAAGAAGTCGATGAATACTGCTATCAGCAGCTTGTGCTAACTCCTTTTTTTTAAGGTCCAGTTTTACTTCGGTGGCCTGAAGAGCTTCATTCTCCTTGCTTACATAACTTTTGTTCAACGCAAAGCCCAGCCCAATACCCAGCAACAATGCTATGATGATGTAAAGTGTAAGCCTGCTTTTCTGTTGTGGTTTGATGTCCGCCATACTCTGGAATTTAAAACCGGCAATATACTGGAAATAGCCGGAGATTCAGGCACCGTATTTTGTAAGCTTAAGCGGTTTTGTATGAGCTGAAATTGTACTACATCAACGTGACAGTTGACTGCTCTTTAGATGAAACGTTTTTCAACAAATGTGAAATTTCAGTTGGCCGATCGAACACATCAATACCTCTTCTGGATGAAAGATTATAGATTTTACAACCATACTGCCGTGCATGTTCCTTCGCTTTCTCAAACATGTTGATGAGATTGTCTTCACCGTGCCGCAATGGATCGGGTGTGTTTTGTCCGTAGAAGGCATCGGGTTCTTCGCCTTCGCCATTGAACAAAGTTGAAAGGCTGGTTTGATCTGTCGTGTATTTACCCTGCCACTTCGCTACCCGTTTTTTGTTGTAGTCGTGGTCGAAACCCAGCAGGTAGATTTCGTCAAAACAATTAGCCATAGCCCAGTACAATCCATCCAGAAAAATTGTTTTGCCAATCTGCGGTCTGAATCCGAGCTTATGATACAACGCGTGGCTTAGTACATCGTAGCGATACTGTACTTTACTTACCAGCGTACAGTAACGATTTTGTGCTGGTTTATTCTCCCTTGGAAAATTGGTGGAGCAGAGGTAGTAATCAACCGACTGATCGAAAGCCTTAATGGAATTATTGACCGCGAGTATTTGAAACCCCGACAAATCATACTGCTTATACTCCAACGCAGATTTGCCGCTTCCTACAAACAAGAGCCGACTGGGTTTACCTTGCTGTGCTTTACCCGGCTGACGATAGTGCTGATACGTTTCGTTTTGAACAAATCTATTAAAATAGATGCGCTCCTTCAGTCGCTTCACGCTATTGCGGATTGGATTATAGAGTGTTCTCTTCAGGTACTTCAGCATGGCTTGTTGGTTTCAGGTTTACCCAAAAGTAATCTTTATCCTTCACCCAATGATGCTTGCTGAATTAATAAACCGAGAATCTCATCGCCTGATGTTTCTTTTTTGTTACTACAGTTCCCGTAATTTCTACGATATTGTACGAATGATTCCTCGTTGTCAGATACAGCACACCGTTACGCTCACTATTGCCTTTGTTCTCTGTTTGATTTCCACACTGTATGGTCAGTCGGAAAAGGATTCTGTAAACCGCTTTCGATTTACACCACTCCCCGTTATTTACTATTCTCCGGAAACCCGCCTGGGTTTTGGCGCGCTGCTCGCTGCTAATTTTGAATCGGTAAAAGTACCCGACTCGATCACGCTAAGTTCTTACGCGCAAACCTATTTTTTGTACACCATAAACAAACAATACGATTGGGGAACGTCACTGCGCTGGTATGCGCCACAAAACAAATTCATTTTTAACGGAAAGTTCAATTATACTTTTTTCCCTGAGTACTACTTTGGAATTGAAACGGAAGATCCCGACTCCAAAAAAGATACCATCGAATACAACCAGGTAGCAGGCGATTTCCGGTTTTACTGGAAACTGAAGAAAAGTTTTTTTCTGGGATTTGCCACGCGCATCAATTCCATCAAACACCTGGATGGTGGCACCGGCCATTTTATAGATGATAAACCCGTAGGCTATAACAACTACTGGGTAATGGGATTTGCTCCTGCGCTTACCATTGAAAAACGCGACAGCTTTGTGTATCCGCGAAAAGGTTTTTACCTGGAAACTGTATATGCACTCTATCCATCGTGGAGCGGAAACAGTTATGGATTTCAAAACCTGCGGCTGGATGTACGAAAGTATTTTCCTGTTCAGTGGATCAGTAAAACTGACGCACTCGCGCTGCAGTTTGTGGCCAATATCAATACCGGTGATGTTCCCTTTAAAGACATGGCCGATATTGGCGGCAGCAACACCATGCGTGGTTACTACACCGGATACTATCGCTACAAAAACCTCTATGCCTTTCAGGCTGAATATCGCGCACACGTTTGGTGGCGTATCGGATTTACCGCCTGGCTTGGTGCAGCCCTTACTACCACAAAATGGTATACGCTTGCGGAAAATCCAGTTAAGCCCAATGCCGGTATCGGGCTACGGTTGATGATGAACAAAAAAGACAATCTGAATGTGCGTCTCGATCAGGGCTTCGGCAGAAACAAACAGAATGGATTTTACCTCGACATCTCGGAGGCCTTTTAAAATGCATTGACTTTATCTATGTACGCAGCGTACATTCCACTACACTTTCGAAGCTTTGCTGCGCATTAAAAAGTCAGCAAGCACAAGTGCAGCCATCGCTTCAACAATGGGAACCGCGCGTGGCACTACACATGGGTCGTGCCTTCCTTTTCCACTAACGGTGGATTCATTACCATGCTTATCTACTGTAGTCTGATCTTGCATGATGGTGGCTACAGGTTTAAACGCCACATTGAAGTAAATATCTTCTCCGTTTGAAATACCACCTTGTATACCACCCGAAAAATTGGTGCGCGTTCGAATCTTGCCGCCCTCGTTATAAAACTCATCGTTGTGTTGTGAGCCGCGCTGGGCTGTTCCTTCAAAGCCACTGCCGTATTCAAAACCTTTTACTGCGTTAATGCTCAGCATGGCCTTGCCCAACTCCGCATGCAACTTATCAAATACCGGTTCGCCTAATCCTACCGGAGTATTTCTGATCACGCAGGTAACAATACCACCGATGGTATCGCGGTCTAAACGCACCTGATCGATGAGTGCAATCATTTTATCCGCTATCACAGCATCAGGACAACGCACAATGTTGTTCTCTGTCTGGTGCAAATCGAGTTGTGTATAATGCGGAGCCTTGATATCGCCTACCTGCGAAACATACGCATTGATTTCTACACCTGCTTGTTGAAGTAATACCTTAGCAATGGCACCAGCCGCCACACGGGCTGCGGTCTCGCGCGCGGAACTTCTACCACCACCGCGGTAATCGCGATTGCCATACTTTGCTTCGTAGGTATAATCGGCATGCGAAGGACGAAACGTTTCAGCGATATGGCTGTAATCCTTGCTTCGCTGATCCTGATTTTCAATAACAATAGCGATGGGCGTTCCGGTGGATTTCCCTTCGAACACCCCGCTAAGAATTTTGAAGGTATCGTCTTCCTTGCGCTGTGTTGTAATTTTTGATTGACCGGGTTTTCTGCGATCGAGTTCTGACTGGATAAACGACTCATCGATAACCAACCCGGCCGGGCATCCGTCAATGATTACACCAATGGCCGGACCGTGCGATTCGCCAAAGGTTGAGATTCTGAAAAGTGTTCCGTATACGCTGCTCATGCGGGGTCGAAGATAATAGTAAGCGTGTGAACTACCACCACACGAAACCAAATGCTACCTACTTTTCAGGAAAATCTTCGCTTCCCATTCATGAAGGTACGTCTTTGCTGCGGCATGCTTTGCATGGTAAAAAAGTACATGATAGGACCTATCACGGGAGGGAAAAACACAAATAGCAAACGTAAGGAGGCATTCCGCGTACGGTTTCTAAAATTTGTGAATGCATGATAAATAGCAAGCACGTGAAGTAACACCCCGATGGAGAAAACCAATAGATTCATAACAACTAATCTACTTTCAAGGTACTTATTTTTTGAAAATCAAGAAAGCAGACGCAGCCAGCAACAGTATCACCGAGCCATTCAGCGCCCATTTCTGCCAGCGTTTGTCTTCAACCGTCTGGAGTGTATTATCCACCAATGAAATCTTGTCGTAGAAACTGCCCAGGTCGGTTGATTGAATCGCTTCATTCTTTTTACTCTCTCCGGTAACATATACGGTTAGCTTCGATTTCAATGTATCGTATTTCTTCTCGTTTGGATTAAAGAACACCCATTGAAAATATTCGCCCAACTGATATTGACCCGGCTCTTTGGGAATCATGTAGTAGCTAAATGATTTTGTTCCGGTTACACGGTTGCCCGACCGGTTGATGTCTTGCCGAACATTGGGTTCATAGAATTCAAAACTGCCGTCATTTTGAACGGCTGGCTTTTCGATAGACGAAATATTTCCGGCACCATAAATATTAAACTCATAAGCCGCACTTTGTCCGGTTTCCAGATCAGTACTTCGGATTCGCTCATCCAGGTTGTAATCGCCAACAGCCACGGCATCTTTTAGCGGATGCGGAGGCAGTTCTTTCACGGTAACTTTTTTCGATTTCGAATAGAATGTTTTGAAATCCTCTTTTCGGTTTTGTCCGAAGTACGATGGGTTTCGGGCTACCTTATACTTGATCATCTCCAGCCCAACACCCGGAAAATTGATGGGTTCGGTATTAAACGGAAAGTAGGTAGCCTGATATACTTTGTACTGCGTATACTGTTTACCGCCAATGGTAACAGATTCGCCTTCAATGTTCTCGATGTTAAAATTTTCCTCCCAGCAATTCGTGGGCTTTAACTTCTTCAGAATTTCAGTGAGTTGTTTACCTAACTCATGAAACTGCAGTGGGGCTTTGTTGTCGTCAGCCACAAAAAAGGAAAGCGTAGTATTGAACCCTTCGCCAACATATACTTCGTCTTTGCTGGTAGTAAGGGCAAGAAAAGCATCGTCCTTGATGGCTACAAATTCTGTTTCGCTTCCGCCAAAAAAATCATCGGACGGACTGCGATCAAAAAAGCTGCGGAACGGATCGCGCTGTTGCTGTACTGCCGGCCCTACCTTTACTTTCTTCCCGGCCACCTTTACTACCTTATCGTTCACGTTAATCGAAAACGAAGGAATGGTAAACGTTCCTTGTTTGATTGGTGCATACGTCATGATTACACTTTGTGAAGATGACATCTGCCCGTTTACAATACTGGTAGTAGATTGCGTGGACGTGCCGCGTTTGCGAAATCCATCAATGTCTGGAAAGTTGTCATAACTTTTCAGGCGATCGTTCTGCACGGTGATGGTCATTGTCCATCCCTGGTTTTCACCAATCTCATCCGGCCCCAGCACAACCTGAACATTCTGAGCACTTACCTGCAGCGCTAAAATCGTAAGCAGCAGCCCACCGAAAAATCTAATCAAACTATAATGACGCATATAAAATCCTGGCGTAAACTAATCGTTACAAAACTAAGTATTGAATCCACGGTACTGAAAAAAATGGGGTAATCGGTTTTTTCTGGTCTTAAAGGGACCTGAAATCTCGCAAATTACCCTGCTTTTCGGTAGATGAACGAAAGTTTTAAAATGTTCTTTTTGTTCTTTGTACAATTTTATAACTTAACACTTGTTAGGGTAAAGTTATTTTTTAAACTGTTAAATTTTGCCATGTTGAATTACGTAAAGACCGTTCTCACAAAAGTGAGTTTTGATGCTCTTCTCTTTGAAAAAGAGCTGCGGAAAGCGATGAAAATGTTAATCGCTGATGAACTGAACGAACTGAAGCGGTGGTGCTACACCAGCTTTGGAAAAGAACACGAAGCCATTTTAAACCGGTGCTTTGTGATTGCGTAAGTTGAAATTTGATTTAGAAAAATTTAAACCCCCGAATAACTCGGGGGTTTCTTTTTATAGAGACAACCTGATTACTTCGACCTTTTCATCTGTGTATAACTTGAGTACAATCCAATACCGCTGGAAAGCAACAGACAACCATAAGCAAAAACGGAAGCCAGATTTTTATGAACAGCCTCCGCTACCGAATTCTCTTTGAAGAAAAGAACATAAAGGAGCAGCAAAAGGTTAACCCCCGACAACACAGAAAACAAGCCAATTCTAAATCCATTTTCTTTCATTGGTGCTCAATCGGTCTTATACTTTTACAAATTCAATATTACGTTTCAGACCTGCAGTTTTTGTGCGTTGAAGTGCAGACTTGCCAAACACCTTTTTAAATACATCGTCAGTAATTTCCTGCCAGTCTTGGGTAGTCATCATTTTTAATTCATCGGGTGGTTCAAAGCGCTGTTCCTGATGAGATTTCGAAAAACTATTCCACGGACACACATCCTGGCAGATGTCGCAGCCAAAAATCCAGTTCTCAAATTTACCTTTTACATCCGAAGGGATTTCTTCTTTCAACTCGATGGTGAAGTAGGAAATACATTTGCTACCGTCAACTACGTACGGTTCCGGAATTGCCTCTGTCGGACACGCATCCATGCAAGCTGTGCAACTTCCGCAGAAATCTTTTATCGCCCCATCATACTCCAATTCCAAATCGATTATAAGTTCGGCCAGGAAAAAGAAACTTCCCATCTGCCGGTTAAGAAGTAAACTGTTTTTACCGATCCACCCCAGGCCGCTGCGTTTTGCCCAGGCACGTTCCATTACGGGTGCCGAATCAACAAATGCCCGGCCCTGAACATCTCCGACTTCGTGCTGAATGCGTTCAACAAAAATTTTCAGTTTATCTTTTACTACGGTGTGGTAATCTTCGCCATACGCATACTTGGCTACTTTATACTCACCTGCTTTGGCCAGATCTTTTTGAGGATAGTAATTATAAATCAAACTGATCACCGACCTGGCTCCCGGCACTAACAAGGTTGGATCAAGTCGCTTGTCGAAATGATTTTCGAGGTAACTCATCTTGCCTTGATAACCTCGTTTCAGCCACGTTTCCAATCGAAGGGCTTCGTCTTCCAGGAACTCCGCTTTGGAAATTCCGCAGTAGCTGAACCCCAACGCTGTGGCTGTTGATTTAACGAAGGAAGTTATCGAAGGAAGTGCCATGAAACTACAGCCCCAACGTTTCGCGCTTGGTCCATACTTCATCAATCGGATCGCCTTTGCTGCTAAAACCCTTGTGTCGCCAATTTGCATCTTCCATCGAAAAATCAAATTGAAGGCTGGCGCCTACCCTACTATTATCGCGCGAAAAGAACTGGATATTCTCGGTGTACTTTCCATTTTCGGTGGTGTACGTACCGCCTCCGGTTCCAAAAAATTCTTTCGTTTCAGAATTGTAGGCAATCCATTGAAACTGTTTGCCGGAAAGTATCTTCATGGTTTTGCGTGCACCGGGTGTAATGGCCTGCATACCATCGCCAACCTTTCGCGAGGTGATTAACCACGCACCGGCCAACTTTCCCGGAGTGCCATCATCAATGCGTGTCCATGCTTCCTTTTTCCCATTAACCGTAAAAATCAATTCTCCATTTTTAATTTCTACTTGCGATCTTAACTCTTTTCCAATGTTGTCGGAAATCAGAGTATTGAATTCATGAACCTCGATAAAGGTACTTCCCTCCACGCGCCAGCTGCCGCCACAGGTACCTACAAACTGTTTCTCGTTGAGGCTGTACACTCCGGCAGCAAAAAATTTATCGGAGCAAATCATCGTAATGCGATTACCATCGACATCGCGCTGCCAGGCGCCCACCAGGTTAAGCGGAGCTTCTCCTGATTCCTTGAACACCGCCAGCCATGCAACAAACAGAATTGACAAAATGGTTTTCATGCTCATGGGGTTTAGTAGATTAAAGTTACTACTAAATTTCAACAGCAAATCAGATCAGCTTTAAGGCTTGCAGTTCATCCTTCAACTGTCCGGATGACTGAAAGTGAATTGTCTGTAATCCAACGGCTTTCGCGCCTACAATATTCTTGATGTTGTCGTCAATAAAAAGTGCTGTGGAAGGATTGATCTGATACCGATCGAAAAGTATCTGGTAAAATTCGGGAAAAGGCTTTCTCGTTTTCTCAGCACCAGATACTACGATGCCTTCAAACCAATGAAGAAATTCAAAATTGTTGAGCGCCCACGGAAAAGTTTGTTCCGACCAATTGGTTAGCGCGTAAAGGCGACAGTTGGTTTTGTTCTTAACATGCTGAAGGATTTCTACCGTTTCAGGAAGCGATCCGGAAATGGTTTCCTGCCAGCGACCGTACCAGGCACGAATGGGTACTTCCCACTCCGGATGTTTTGCCACCAGCAGTTCGGTGGCTTCTTCAAACGAGCGGCCGGCATCCTGCTCATCATTCCATTCGGGGGTGCAGATGTTTTCGAGGAACCAGGTAACTTCTTCCTCGGTCTTAAAAAGCTTTCGATATAAATACCGTGGGTTCCAATCAATGAGCACTCCGCCCAGATCGAAAACAATCGTGTTAATCGGTTGATGCATAAATCTTAATTGCACAAAGAACGCGCAAGCAACTTACAAACACCAACCGATCAACTACTAAATTAAAAATCAGGTTGAAATTAATACACAGAAATTTTCCGGTTTACCGTCTGGCCGTTAACCGTTGCGCGGAAAATGTACACCCCTCTCGAAAGCCCGGATAATTCTACGTCTTTCTTTAGCATAGGCGACACAACTTCACCTTTATAAACCGTGCGTAACAAGCGTCCTTGTAAATCGGTTAGAACAACTTCGGTATGGCCACGCTGGTTTAGTTGCAGAATTACGTTGGAACCTGTTGCTGCGGGGTTCGGATAAACATTGAAGAGACGGTCGGCCAGTTCATCATCGGTACTGGTTACTTCTCCTATTTCACCCTTCAACAAGAGGGTTGTGATTGACATGGGTGGAAGCGAAAGATTAATGGTATTACCACTCGGAGTTACCGTTGATTTTTGTAAGGCGTTGGTGGCATGCGAAACAAAAGTCGCGGATGCGGAGAGATTACTCAACCGCAACGTTTGGAATGGCCCCGCTTCAAGATCAAAATTATTGAAATTTACTTTTGTCGTTTTGGTAAGACTGGTTGATCGGTTAATTAATACTACGGTAATCGAATCACCCGCTTGATTAATCGTTGGGTAGGCTGAAACAAACTCTTCATCGGCCGAAGATGCCTGCACAAAGTTCGCTTTGTTGTAACGGCTGTACAAGTGGAGTACTTCCCACATCTCTTCCTTCCAGGTCCACGGTGTAAAGATTTCCATTTCGGGATGCTTCATAAATTCGCCCAGTGTACTGCCGTACCAAACCGCCCGTGTACTCGGATTAAATTGATCGGATATACCCGTCTCAGACAAGCTGAACGTTACACCATGATCAGCCCCCATGTATTCTTCAAGCCAGTCGTTGCAGCGCTCAAGAATATATTCTTTAGTTTGGCTGTTGTCCCACGATCCGTTTACATTTTTCACACCGTTGGCTTCGGGGTACACGTAGTTCTTGTCGAAGAACACACGGTGGTACTGTACAATTTCGGCCGCATTGGTGGTGGATGGATAGAAGTGAATGTCTAACACATCCAGCAGCCGTATGCCACTCGCCGTTTGCTCCTCGGCCACGCGCTTGATGAAGAACTTAAGCCAGGCCATGCCGCCCGACCCTCCTGGCCAATTGTACCATTGCCATTCGTTCGCGGGTACAGGTCCAACCAATTTTATTTCCGGATAAAGCGCGCGTGCTTTTTTGGCTACCTCAAAATATCGTTGCATAAACGCTTCGGCCGAAAGCTGTGTGGGCATTACATCATCGTGTGTGCCGTTCCAGATTTCGGGTTCATTATCCATGCTCCAATATTGAAGTTGATCTTTATCGAGTGCCAGCTTGTTAAACCAATGATCGAGAATTAAAGTAGTTGAATCGGCTGTCCAGTTTTCGAGGTAAAGTGCTGAATTTCCAGGGTTGGGTGTTGTGGTGGCTGCAGTGCCTGGGCTTGTTACCTGGCTCCATAGTGCCGGGTTTGGTGATCCGCCTCCTGCAAGGTTTTGGTTTACACCCATCCACCATTGCGAACCATTCCAGGTCCAATCGCCAAAATTTGCACTGGTGGTTTTGGCCGCTTTTCCAATCAACTGAAAAGACCACATGCCCTGGGCGTACGGAATATTTTGTTGAAGTGACTTGACTGCAAAATCCCAGTCGTTTGCATATACATTGTTATACCAATCCGGGTGACTGGATAATTTTCTGCGCCAGTTATACTTGGTTGAGTTGTTACCTCCACCTTCGCGGAAAAAACGCACGCGCGCATCTTTCAATTTTGTCCATTCAGGTGTGAATCCACTGCCGGGATTTCCCGACAAGGAGTTATTCCTTCCATAGAGATATGGAGAAACACGGTGGGTTGATGTTGAAAGATCGACCGTAATCTGAACCTGGGCCGAAACAAAAAAGGGGAGGATCAACAAACAAAGTAGTAATCGTAGACGCATGCCGGTGAGTAAAGGTTTAACATCGAAATCGATTGCTAAATTACTACGGCTGCTACCAGAGCAGGGGCATCATTTGTTGCCGAGTAGGGTAACAAATAGTTAATGAATTCCACTTTTCGTTCATTCTTTAACAGATGAGTGGACAAACGATAATCTGCTGTAAAAATTTCAGGCGAGTGCTTTGAGAATTTTATCCCGAACAGTGTCGACCGTAATCTGATTGAGGCAGGCAAAATCGCCACGGAAACAGGTCTCTTTTCCATACACTGAACACGGGCGACAAGAAAGCTCTTCGCGGCTAACCTGGATGATGTTATCCTGGTATTTTCCAAACGGACCGAAGCCCACATCCGGGTGTGTGCCTCCCCAGATGGAAATCATGGGCGCATTGGCCAGCGCAGCCATGTGCATGTTGGATGAATCCACGCACAACATCAGGTCGAGGTGTTTCATCAATGCAATTTCCTGGCGCAGCTTTAACTGACCGGCAATTACTTCAACCAGTGTTGGAAATTGTTGCTTCAGGGATTCAAAGTATTTGATTTCCTTTTCGCCACCGCCAAAAAGAAAAAATTTTATCGGAAGTTCTTTCGAGAGTGATTCAATCAGTTTCGGATAATTCTCAACCGGCCAGATCTTCGTTTTGTGCATGGCAAAAGGTGCTACCCCAATCCAGCGCATTTTATCGTTTGATTTTTTATAGGCAAACCATCCGGAGGCATTTTGAATTGATTCGCTTAAGGCCAGGTGTGGAGGATCAACAATCTGGAAAGGATAACCCGCATTTGCCAACGCGAGCCGATAGCGTTCAACAGTGTGTTTAAGCGGGGTAACTACTTTATTCTCCTTCTGTGTAAACGCTTTTTTCTCGGCTCGTCCTTTATCAAAGACTATAACCTTCGATCCAAAAAGTTTAAACAAGGTACGCAGCATCATGGTGCGAATGTGATCGTGCATATCCACCACCACATCAAACGGACCTTTGCGAAATAATTTTCCGAACAGATCGCGCATGCCCAGAATACCCGTGTAGGTGTGATCGACATCGGCCGGAAAAACCGTTACGCGTTCCATATCAAAAAACATCGGGCCGAACTTTGGTCGCGTTACAAGGGTAACTTCAACATCCGTATAGGTTGCTGTAAGCGACTTAACAACAGGCACCAGTAAGGCCACATCGCCCATGGCCGAAAACCGAAGGATGAGAATTTTCTTCAAACGCCTATTTTTTCTGTGTGTATAACATCGGGTTCAACGATGCATCGTTGTACATTTTCATTTGCCGGTAGACTTTGAATCTGCGGGTGCCGCTGCCAATGTCTTCCATCAGTTCATCAAAAGCTTGTTGCATGTCCGTTCTCTGCTCCATCAACGTAGCCAGCTTGATGTTACATTTCGCTATATGTTCGGCACTGGCATCAGTCCGCTCAGTTTGCTCTTTCATGTGATAGATCTTCAACATGAGAATACTCATACGGTCGATCAGCCAGGCCGGTGTTTCGGAGTTGATGCGCGCACCTGTTTTGGGCACTACCGATTTAAATTGCTCGAGAAAATAATCATCAATCTTCTCCACCATGTCGGTACGATCCTGGTTGGATTTATCAATTCGTCTTTTGATTTGAAGCGCCTCCACCGGATTGATCTCCGGCAAACGTATGATATCTTCCAGGTGCCATTGCACGGTGTCGATCCAATTCTTGGCATACAACAAGGCTTCAAAAGATCCGTCAGCGTAAGGATTAATCACCGGTGTATCCACATGATCACGAACGTGATAATCATTAATACTGCATTGAAAAACCGTGTAGCAATCCTGCGCCTTAAGCATATTTTTTTTCTTGCAAGTTAATAATCGTTATCCATTATCGGTTAAATGTTCTTTGTTTATGTAGGTGCGGATACTTTCCACGCCTACATTTACAACTCCGGCAAAACAACCATAACCTATCGCATGTCGTCACACCACTTTGTGAAAGAAGGCCAGGAACCTGCCCTATTGATTCTGGATGCCCAACACTATGCTACACTGGAGCCGTTGCTGGAGTGGGCCCCACTGGTTGTTGTCTCCAACCGTGTGCTCAGTGAAGTATTGTTGTGGGGAATTAAAGTTGATGTAGTAATCTGCCAACCCCAAGATGCAGCCGATGTACGCCAACACATCAGCGATCAGGAACCGGTTCAGATAGTAACCTATTCATCGCATGAAAATCCAATGCGCAGTGCGCTTGATTACCTGGTGAACGAAAATCAACACGCTGTACATGTGATTGCCGCGTTGACAGATCATCACTTTCAACACGCAGAAAGTTTTATGCAACTTCAAATCGCCCTGATCGATCAGGATGTAAAATGGACGTACTACCCGGATGGAAAGTACAACAAGTGGCTGCCTGCCAACACCTGCCTGCACATCCGAAGGTCATCATCCTTGCAGTTCAGTAAGGTGCAAAATGCCACAGAAACCGAGCAGTTCTTAAAGGTTATGGACGATGGGCTTACTCTGGTTGAATCAACCGCAGCCTTCTGGGTAGGCGAAGTACTTTCGTAATCCTAAAAAAAATATCTTTTATACGTAGGGGTAAATCTTTTCACGATTGTCATAACCCCAACGCCTTAAAACCGTAAATTTCGAAGCTACTAGACCCTCAAGCATTTGGAGTTAACGGAACAGCTGACCATCTCGGCCCTGAAAACAGGCGGCATAACTGCTTTTGAAATGCTGTTCAGAACCTACTATCAGCCTTTGTGTAATTACGCCTACACGTTCGTTCAGGATCGTGACGAGGCCGAGGAGATTGTACAATCCACTTTTATGTCGGTTTGGGAAAAGCGCGACACGCTCGAAATCAAAACAAGTGTGAAGCCCTACCTCTATGCTATGGTTCGCAATGCCTGCCTTAATTTAATCAAGCACGAAAAAATCAAACAGCAACACGTTACGCACGAGCTGGCCCTTAGCGATCAAAGTATTGAGGCTGTTTCGCAAACCGTAATGGCCTCCGAACTGGAAAGCAAAATAAACCAGGCCCTGAACAAACTGCCCGAACAATGCCGGCTGGTTTTTAAGCTGAGCCGGTTTGAAGAACTGAAGTATGCCGAGATTGCCGACCAACTGAATATTTCGGTGAAGACGGTAGAAAATCAAATGGGAAAAGCGCTGAAGATTATGCGCGAGCAGTTAAAAGATTACCTGCCTGTGCTGTTGGTGATGATGATTGAATTTAACTAGGAGAACGAATTGGAGAACACACAACACGATATTGACGAACTGATTGGAAAGTACCTTGCCGGTGAAGCCTCAGCCGATGAAGCTGAGCAGGTAGAGATGTGGGCACGCCAAAGCGAAGCCAACCAAAAACACCTGCATCAGGTTGAAGTAATTTTTCAAAAAGCTTCTACGGTAAAACAGTGGCAGGAATTCGACACCGATGCCGCCTGGAATAAAGTAAAATCAAAAATTCAAAAGTCAGAGGGAAAAGTAATACCGCTTCAGCGTTCCGGATTTTCATTGCTGAAAATTGCGGCAAGTCTCGTATTTGTATTGGGTGCCGGGCTTGTGGCGTTCAACCTGATGAAAAATACGAAACCCGTGGAAGTAGTAGCCCAAACGGAAGTAGTAACCGACACCTTACCCGATGGCAGCGGTGTTGTACTGAACAAAGAAACCAACCTAAGCTACGCGTACAGCAAAAGCCAGAAAACACACGTGGTAAAATTAAAGGGCGAAGCCTACTTCAACATCAAACATCAGGACGACAAGAAATTTATTGTCGAAACCGAAGGGCTTTACATTCGCGACATCGGCACATCGTTTAATGTAAAATCGTATCCCGAATCAAACACCGTTGAAGTTGTGGTGATGGAAGGCGAAGTAGTATTCTTCACCGACAGCAATCCCGGCATTCACCTGAAAGCAAATGGTAAAGGAACGTACAACAAAACCACCAAAACTTTTTCCATCGAACAGCCCGAAGAAAATGTATTGGCCTACAAAACCAAGTTCTTTAGTTTCAGCGATAACACGCTGGAAACAATCGCGCAAACACTCAACGAAGTGTACGCTACAAAAATTATGGTTCCCGATCATCTGAAGAATTGCCGGCTCACCGTTTCGTTCAATGATGAAACCATCGAAGAAATTACAGCCGTAATTGCCGACACCCTGGGGCTTACGGTAATACACCAGGAGAATACGATTGTGCTGGAAGGAGCCGGTTGTGAGTAGTATGAAAAAAATTGTAGGATCGCTCCTCGTTATTCTGCTGGCACTTTCTGTGCACGCTCAAAATGCAACACCCTTTCTGGAGCGCACCCTTACCATCCGTTTCGAAGACGAATCGCTTACACAGGTTTTAAAAAAAATAGGTGAACAAGGTGGCTTTACATTCTCCTACAAATCAGGGTTGATAGATCGAAACAAAAAAATCACGCACGAGTTTACCAACAAAACAGTGCGCGAAATTCTTGACCAGCTTTTTGGTGGCACCCTTCAATACCGTGAACGAAAGAAACACATTATTCTAACTGCTGCCGAAACCGGATCGTCCAATGGCACCCAAACCGTAACGGGCTATGTAGTAGATGAATCAACCGGCAGACGCGTAAAGAATGTTAGTGTTTACGATCCTGTTTCCATGTCGTCTGCAGTTACCGACAAATACGGGTACTTTCAGCTCGAAGTGCCCAAACCCTCGGCCGAAGAATTGCACTTAACTGTGCAGCGTTTAAACTATGCTGACACCATCGTTGCCGTTTCAAAAGGAAAGCAGGGGCTCCTGCACATCCCGTTGAAAATTAATGAAGACAAAATTGAAGCGGTAGCCGATAGTATTGAAAAAAACCTGAGAAAATTCTGGCTGGGCACAAAGCGCGTAACGGCATCCGTCATCAACATGGAGAACATCGATGATACGCTGTACTCCAATGTTCAGTTTTCTGTTCTGCCATTTGTTGGTACTAACCACAAACTGAGTGGCAACGTGGTGAACCGGTATTCCTTCAACCTGATTGGCGGTTATGCACTGGGCGTAAGCCGGTTTGAAATAGCCGGGTTGTTCAATACCGTTGGTGGCGATGTTACAGGCGTACAACTTTCGGGCTGGGCAAACGGAGTGGGCGGAGAAACCAATGGAGTACAAATTGCCGGACTGCTCAATGCCAACCGGGGGCCAACACATGGAGCACAGGTGGCCGGCATGTTGAATTTCAATTGGAACAATTCCTACGATTTTGCCGGAGCAGGTCTTGTTAACTTTTTTTACCGCGACTCGCGAGGGGTAAAAGTAGCCGGCATGAGTAACATCACCGTAGGAGAACAACAAGGTCCGCACATAGCCGGACTTTTTAATTTTACCATGGGCAATGTTACGAAAGCACAAGTGGCAGGAGCGCTGAATTTTTCAGCAGGCGAAATAGACGGAGTTCAGGTTTCAGGCTTACTCAACGTGGCTCCAAAAAAAATAAGAGGCGCTCAGGTTGGGTTCGTTAATTATGCCACCCGGGTTAAGGGAAGTCAGATTGGTTTTCTCAACGTAGCTGACAGCATGAAGGGCGTACCCGTTGGGTTCTTAAGTTTTGTAAACCGCGGATACCACAAAATTGAAGTATCGGCCGATGAAATCTTTTACACCAACCTCTCCTTTCGCACGGGGGTTCACCAGTTCTACAACATCTTTACCGTTGGCGCCAAGCCCGATAGTTCTAAAGACGGGCACGAACCTTACTGGACATTTGGTTATGGCATCGGCACCTCGCCTAAACTTTCGAGAAGACTTTACTTGAACATCGACTTAACAGCCAATCAAATCATGAATGGCGTTTCGCTGAACTATCTTAATTTACTGAACAAACTTTATGTGGGACTGGAATTTCAGGCGGCCCGAAAATTTTCACTCTTCCTCGGCACAACCATCAATGGCTATGTAACCGATACTACATACGACAGCTATCCAGAACTCTTCACCGACTACTCCCCTGAAATTATCCATGACGAAACCTTCACGAATGATGTTAATCTGAAGATGTGGTGGGGCGGTAAAGTGGGGCTTAGATTTCTTTAAATAGTATCCCTTAAATATCGAGTGTGATTCAATGATTTGGCGTTCCCATTCTCACATCACCAAATCATCAAATCACCTCACTATCAGATTATCGATTAATACTTAAAAATTTTTCCTCCTGCCATCACTTCCTGCGTTTTTTCATCGAAGGTTGCTTTCATGCCGGTGCGCACCGCTGCGTTGGTCATAATGGTTGCTATGGAATGCATATAACCAGCCTCCACCGGAGCATTCGGTTCTTTCCGGCTGCGCACGCACTCCATCCAGTTGCGCATGTGTGCCGAGGTAAGTGAATCACCACCGGTGTTTGCAGAAGCTACTACCTTCTCTGCCGATTGACTGATATCCACATCCGGCAAAAGATTCGCCTGCATGCCCATCGCTTTTGCATGACGCTCCTGCATACCTCCGCGAGGAGAAACTTTGTTGGTATTAAGATTCAGTTCACCGCCATTCGAATAATAAATCTCGGCCGGATTCTCATCGCCATTGGCCATGCGCGAAGTGAATTGAACCTGAAATGCTGACTTCTCATCACCATACTCGAACACAGCAGTTGTTGTATCCCAATTTTTTCTTCCATCCTTCCAGAAATAAACACCACCGTTTGCTACTACACTGGTAGGATGTTTTATACCACTAAACCAATGCACGGTATCAATCTGGTGACTCATCCACTGACCCGGCATGCCCGATGAATACGGCCAGAACAACCGGTACTCCAAATATTTGCGCGGATCAAAATTTTCAAACGGTCGGTTCATCAGGAAGCGTTTCCAATCGGTATCGGCTTCACGAAGTTGGGCAACAAGATCCGGTCTTCTCCATCGGCCGGGTTGATTCACATTCCAGTTCAACTCCACCATTACGATCTGTCCAAACTTTCCACTTTGAATAAAATCGGCAGCGGCATGATAGTTCGCTCCGCTTCTGCGCTGCGACCCGATCTGAACAATCTGCTTCGATGCTTTTACCGCCTTCAATGCTGCACGATTGTCTTCCATCGTCTCAGCAAAAGGCTTCTCGGTATAGGTATCACATCCTGCTTTCACAGCTTCAATAGTGTGCAAGGCATGTTGAAAATCAGCCGTACTAATGATCACCGCATCAATGTCTTTTGTTTTATACAACTCATCGTTGTTGAGACACGCCTTAATATCATGACCAAATTTTTCTTTCAGATACGCCTGACCTTCTTCTCTGCGTTTTTTCCATAAATCGGAAACGGCAACAATATCGAAGTTGAGTTCCTGGTGGTGATTCATAAAACTTGGCAGCAACGAACTTCTGAAGCGATCTGAAAATCCCACTACACCCACGCGTACGCGATCGTTAGCGCCTACTATATTAGCGTAGCTCTTCGCACTAAACGCCATCGCACCCAGGGTTATCATGGATGACTTTTTGATGAATTCTCTTCTTGATTTTCTCATAACTCTTTTTGGTTTGGTTCTCTGTTCCAAGTTCAAGGTTCAAGGTTCCATGCCAAATGCAAACTTGAAACTTTGAATCTGGAACCTGAAACTAGTTTAAGACTTTAATTTTTATACTTCTGAACGAAACATTATCGCCATGATCTTGCAGTAAGATGTGTCCCTTCTCTGCCATTCCAAAATTCTCCCACTGCGCATACTTGCTTCGAGCTACGAGGGCTTTATAAATATTACTGCCGCGTTTGTACTCAATTACCTTATATCCATTGAGCCAATGCTCAACACGATTGTCAGGGTAAACAATTACGCGGCCTTGATTCCACTCACCAATCTTTTTAATCCCTCTTGGATTTTTATCGGCAGGTATTAAATCATACAACGATGATAAGGTTCGGTTACCCACCACACCCTGTTTGGCATCAGGATGCTTCTCGTCATCCAGAATCTGAAACTCCAGGCCGATCGCTGAACCTTTATTCGCTTCCGCTTCGGTTACAAAATACTTTACTCCGCTGTTGGCCCCTTCGCTGAGTTTGAATTCAAACTGCAGATCGAAAGCCCCGTATTCATTTGTTGTTACAATGTCGCCACCATTTTCTGATTCCGCTCCTGCGGATTTCAAAACACTGAGCACCCCATCTTTAATCTCCCAACCCTTCTCCGGAAATTTCTCTTTGTAAGCACCACGCCATCCTTCGGTTGATTTACCATCCCACAACAAAGTAATTCCGTTACGCTTCTCCTGATCGGTAAGTACATTCGGCAGAAGGTTCATCACAAAAATATTATCGGGGGGTGAGGGTTGAAGATTTTCGGTTTTGATGTTGATGTTCTTAAACCACACATGCTTGCCCGGTTTATCATCTTTACCGATAGAGTGAACCTGCAGCGCGATAAAACCTTTCGGAGTCATGTCGTCAGAAAGATTGGCACAAGGTATTCCATTAATCCAGGTGCGCATCGAACTCCCAATCGCTTCAATGCGAACGGTATTCCACTGCTCATTTCTATACGCAGCTTTGCCTGGTAAATTATACTCCAACGGATAAAGCCATTGCCTTCGCGACTCATCGTAAATACCTCCACACCATTTGCGCGGTGAAGGATCAATATCGAGTTGATATCCGAATACTCTTCCATTGAGGTAATCGGGTTTGCTTTCGCTGCGAAACTGAATGCCCGAGTTTGTGCCGTCATCCATTTTAAATTCCAGTTCCAAAATGAAGTCGCCATACGTTTCTTCCGTTGCTAAAAATGAATTCGGAGAATCGGCAATTGTAGTGCCTACAATCATTCCGTTTTCAACGGTGTATGGAGCTTTCCCATTAATTTGTTTCCAGCCTTTCAAATCCTTTCCGTTAAAGAGCGGTCGCCAGGTTTTGTCTTTTTTCTGGGCGACCACAGAGAAGCTAACAATACAGAGCAGAAGAATAATTGTGTTTTTCATTTTAGTTGGTTTAGGACCTCACCCCTGCCTACCGGCAGGCAGGCAACCGTCTCCAAAGGAAAGGGCTTCAGATTCATTATGATTATAGATTTCTCTTACTTAATTCTTTTACAGCATAATCACACGCGCGTGCGGTTAGCGCCATATAGGTAAGGGATGGATTCTGGCAGGCACTTGAAGTCATGCACGATCCATCGGTGATGAAAACATTCTTCACAGCGTGCATCTGGTTGAATGCGTTCAGTACGGATGTTTTCGGATCGCGACCCATACGGGCTGTACCCATGTCGTGATTAGCGCCTCCTGGAAACGAACCTTCGGTAATCGGCCTCACATTTTTAAACCCGGCAACTTCCATCATCTCCACGGCTGATGCTGTCATGTCTTTCTGCATGGCTCTTTCATTTTCTTTGAACTCACAATCTACTGTTAACGTATTGCGGCCCCACTTATCTTTCTGGGTGGTATTCAGCGTAACACGATTACTTTCGTAAGGGAGGCATTCACCATAACCACCGAGGTAAAAACTCCAGCCACCCGGATGTTGCACACTTACCTTTAATGCTTCACCAAGATCATTCGATGATACTTTACTTCCCCATCCGGCCCGTCCTGCACCACCCTGGTATCCAAAGCCACGCAGGTAGTCTTTTCTTTTCTCTCCCATATTTCGGTAGCGCGGAACATAAATACCAATCGGTCGTCTTCCATAGTAATAGTCGTCATCAAATCCTTCTACCTGTGCGCTCGCTCCGGTTTGCTTATGATGGTCCATCAAATTTCTTCCGACCTGATCGCTGTCATTTCCCAAACCATTCGGGAAACGATTCGAAATAGAATTCAACAAAATGAAAGCGGTGCCCAATGTTGCTGCATTAAGAAAAATAATCTTCGCGTAAAACTCAACCACTTCATTGGTTTGGCTGTCGATGATTTCAACTCCCGTAGCTTTTTGTCTTTGTTCATCGTAAAGTACGCGATTGACAATGGAGTTGGGTCGGAGGGTGAGATTACCCGTTGCAAAAGCTGCCGGCAACGTGCTGGCATTGGTACTGAAGTAAGCGCCATACGGACAACCCCGGTGACAAAGATTTCTACTTTGACATTGCCCACGACCTTTCACGGACTCCGTCAGGTTAGCCACACGACCCATGATGACGTGACGGTCAGAAAATTTTTTCTCTATTCTTTCTTTGAAACTCTTCTCCACACAATTCATCTCAAAAGGTGGGAGATATTTTCCATCCGGAAGGTGTGGCACTCCATCAGCATGACCACTCACGCCAATGAATGATTCAACATAATCATACCACGGGGCGAGATCCTTGTAGCGAATCGGCCAATCTACTCCGTGACCATCTTTTGCATTCGCTTCAAAATCCAGGTCGGCCCAGCGGTACGAGGCCCGTCCCCAAAGTAACGATCGTCCGCCTACTACATCGCCACGAATCCAATCGAATCGTTTGGTTTCGGTGTATGGATTTTCAAGGTCATTAACATAGAAGTGTTTGTTGTCGCCACGATACGAGTAATGACGAGTTTGAATGGGGCTTCGTGCCCGATCTTCTTGTGTTAGAGCAGATGCATAGTCAATCTCCCACGGATTTTTTGTTGCGGTGGGATAATCCGGGTGGTGCACCGGGCTTCCGCGTTCCAGCATCAATACCTTCAGTCCTTTTTCACATAATTCTTTTGCTGCCCAGCCTCCGCTAATACCCGATCCAACCACAATGGCATCGTACGTGTTCTGCTCCGTTCCTTTCCCAATTACATTCATGCGCTTAATATAAGGATTTCAAAAGGTCATCAAATCCTGTAGAATCCGGAATGGAAGTTTTTCAAACGGTTACACGAGGCACGAGGGCAGCGGTACGAGGTACAAGGGGAGTACCGAAATCGTACCCCGTCCCTCGTACTTCGTACCTCGTAATTATCTTGTGAAATATTAATCTCCGATTCCCTTCGCGATTAACTTCTGTGTTTTATTTTTGCCCAATTTTGTATATCCCACACCACTAAAAAATGCCAAGAGACAGAAGTATTCGCTCCATCCTCATCATCGGTAGCGGCCCTATTATTATCGGTCAAGCATGTGAATTTGATTATGCCGGTTCACAGGCTTCCCGCTCACTTCGCGAAGAAGGAATTGAGGTTGTGCTGATTAACTCGAATCCGGCCACCATCATGACCGACAAAGTAACGGCTGACCACGTTTACCTGAAGCCGCTCACGAAGAAGTCGATTCGCGAAATACTTGAAAAACACAACATTGACGCAGTGCTCCCCACCATGGGAGGACAAACCGCACTGAACCTGTGCATCGAATGCGATAAGGCCGGAATCTGGCAGCACTATGGCGTACGTATTATTGGGGTGGATATCAAAGCCATCGAGACCACCGAAGACCGCGAGAAATTCCGCTTGAAAATGCTGGAACTCGGTGTTGGGGTTTGCAAAGGAGGAACCGCTACTTCCTTTTTGCAAGGAAAAGAAATCGCTCAGGAAATTGGATTTCCGCTGGTTATTCGTCCTTCTTATACATTAGGCGGAACCGGTGGTGCGTTTGTAAACGATCCGGAAGAGTTTGACGAAGCCCTGAACCGTGGCTTGCACGCCTCACCCATTCACGAAGTATTGGTGGAGCAAAGCATCATGGGCTGGAAAGAATATGAGTTGGAATTGCTGCGCGATGGAAACGGAAATGTGATTATCATCTGCTCGATCGAAAACTTCGACCCGATGGGAATTCATACCGGAGATTCCATCACCGTGGCCCCGGCCATGACACTGCCCGACACGGTGTATCAAAAAATGCGCGACCTCGCCATAAAAATGATGAACGGTATTGGTCAGTTTGCCGGAGGTTGCAACGTGCAATTCTCCCTTAACCCCGACAATGACGATGAAATCATCGGCATAGAAATCAACCCGCGTGTTTCGCGCTCATCGGCACTGGCATCAAAAGCAACGGGGTATCCCATTGCAAAAATTGCTGCGAAGCTCGCCATCGGATACAACCTTGATGAATTGAAAAACGCGATTACCGGAACAACCACCGCGTACTTCGAACCTGCCATTGATTATGTTATCGTAAAAGTACCACGCTGGAACTTCGACAAATTTCATGGAGCCGACCGCAAGCTTGGTTTGCAAATGAAATCGGTGGGCGAAGCGATGGGCATCGGAAGAAATTTCCAGGAGGCGTTGCAGAAAGCCTGTCAGTCGCTGGAGATCAGAAGAAACGGAATTGGTGCCGATGGAAAATCGCTCACCAAACAAGACGAACTACTGTATAGCCTGGAGCATCCTACCTGGAACCGCATGTTCCATATTTACGATGCACTAAAGCTGGGCATCCCGATGAAGACCGTGCAGAAACTCACAAAAATTGATCGCTGGTTTCTGAAACAGATCGAAGAACTGATCGACCTCGAAAAAGAAATCGAGAAGCATAACATCAACACAATTCCGGATACCCTCATGCGCACAGCAAAAGAAAAGGGGTATGCGGATCGCCAGATTGCTCACTTGCTGGATTGCTACGAAAGCGATGTGCACAAGAAGCGCAAGGACATGGGCATCAACCGCGTGTATAAACTGGTGGATACCTGCGCTGCCGAGTTCGAAGCCAAGACGCCATACTACTACTCTACATTCGATACTGAAAACGAATCGGTTGTATCGGATAAGAAGAAAATCATTGTGCTGGGCTCTGGCCCTAACCGCATCGGCCAGGGTATTGAGTTTGACTACTCCTGCGTTCACGGAGTGCTGGCCGCGAAAGAAGCTGGCTACGAAACCATCATGATCAACTGTAATCCCGAAACGGTTTCCACTGATTTTGACATTGCCGATAAACTTTACTTTGAGCCGGTATTCTGGGAGCACCTTTACGATATTATTCAACACGAAAAACCGGAAGGTGTAATCGTGCAGTTGGGCGGACAAACCGCGCTGAAACTTGCCGAGAAATTGCATAAGTACGGAATCAAAATTATCGGCACATCTTTCGATGCGCTTGATCTTGCCGAAGACCGCGGACGATTCTCCACGCTGTTGAAAGAACTTGGTATTCCTTATCCGGAATTTGGTGTGGCTGAAAATGCCGATCAGGCGCTGGAGGTTTGCAAAACCATTGGTTTCCCGTTGCTGGTTCGCCCTTCGTATGTACTGGGTGGTCAAAGCATGAAGATTGTGATCAACGAACAGGAACTCGAACATCACATCCTCGACATCTGGAAACATTTGCCCGAGAATAAAGTATTGCTCGATCACTTCCTGGATGGTGCCATTGAAGCCGAAGCAGACGCCATCTGCGATGGTGAAAATGTATACATCATCGGCATCATGCAGCATATTGAACCAGCCGGTATTCACTCAGGCGATTCGTACGCGGTGCTTCCACCTTACAACCTGGGCGATTTTGTGGTGAAGCAAATTGAACACTACACGCACAAGATTGCCATCGCGCTGCAAACCGTTGGCTTGATCAACATTCAGTTTGCCATCAAGAACGACAAGGTGTACATCATCGAAGCCAACCCGCGTGCATCGCGCACGGTGCCCTTCATTTGCAAGGCGTATGATGAGCCGTATGTTAACTACGCCACCAAAGTAATGCTGGGCGAAAAGAAAGTAACCGACTTTACCTTCAATCCTACCAAGAAAGGCTATGCGATAAAAGAACCGGTATTCTCCTTCCATAAATTCCCGGATGTAAATAAGGAACTTGGGCCAGAAATGAAATCAACCGGAGAAGCCATCTACTTTATCGATGATTTAATGGATGACTACTTCATGAAGATTTACTCGGAGAGGAATTTGTATTTGAGCCGGTAGCAAAATTGATCCGAGGCTTAACATTCTGTAGCCTCAGATCAATTTATTGTTGGCTTAGTCCTTCTCTTTAACAGCCTTCAACGAGGACTCAAGTTCTTTTTGCGATTTCAAATACGCTTGTTCAGCTTCGTTATAATTCTCTTGAATCTCTTGTGTTAATTTGTGTAGTTCGATTTTTAAGGAATCCGCAGATTCTGAATATTTGATCGCAAGTTTTCGCTGAGCTTTCCATTCCCTGTGAAAAAACCAGGTGCTTCCCACCGCCAGAAAACTCACAACAGCAAGAATTGTTATTATTGTATTCTTCATAATCAAGTTAATTTAGTGGACTACAGAAATGATCACAACATTGTCTAGTACAACTTTGGACCATCCCCGAACACAACCCTTGCGAACCACCATGAAATAAACAATAAGCAGATGAATACTGGCAACCCGCAAGACAAGACATTGCATTTGACGTAGCGCCTGTCGATCCACATGGATTGCCACATACTGAAGGGGCATCATAATTCAGGAGAGCTTCGTTAATAGAAATTTTCTTTTGAAGGCGAATGGTTAAATTCGTAAATGCTGATGTTGAGTTATCGACAATGCTATTTGCGCATTTTCATGAAAGGAATCATATCTGTTGACTAGCAGATCAAAGACTCCCTTCAATTGGGTTTCATGGACTTTAATCAAGTCATGATTTTGGGATCGTTCCATAATTTCATGGTTCAACACGATTGATAATTCTATCAATCTTTCAAAATCCTGATCATTTAGAATTTCCTTCGGAATATTCCGATATGTTGTTATCACAACTGGTTCCACATAAAATAAGGAGAAGGGCAAATACTTTGATTGTTTTCATACTTGTTTAAGATTAGGTTAACTATTATACTTCAATCAACTGTTACCTGAATTTAAGAAAATCTGTAATTGAATGACACCTGTTCTTTGCATTTTATTTAAATTAGATTAAAGATGCTTGTGAGCGGATAACAACACAGGATTTGAAATAAAACCCCTCAGTACATCGTCTCCCTGATCATTGGCTAATTGCCCCCGAACCTCTACCTTTGCTTTCCTGTTTATCGTTTAAAGACAAAATCATGTTTCGATTTCTGATCATTCTGGGACTCATTGCGTACGTGCTCTATAAAGTTATGTCGTTCTTTTTCCGTGCCGGGGCTGCATCGCAGGAATTGAAGGATATCAAACAAAAACAGCAGCAAGCCAACCCCTCTACCAGCAAAAAGAATCGGGTTAATGGTGGCGACTACATCGATTATGAGGAAGTGAAATAAATTCTCGTTCCAAGTTCAAGGTTCACAGTTCCAAGTTGAACATCCACCTTGCAAATCTTGAACATGGAACCTTCAACAATGGAACCTTGAACATTAAATTCTACAAATACCAGGCAACCGGCAATGACTTCGTAGTACTGGATAACCGCGAAGGCAACTTGTCATTCACCAAAGAGCAGGTTACAAAAATCTGCGACCGCAGGTTTGGCGTAGGTGCCGATGGTTTAATGTTAATTGAAAAGCACCCTTCGTTAAATTTCAATCTCGAATACTATAACAGCGATGGCTCTCAAAGTCTGTGTGGTAATGGTAGCCGCGCGGCCGTTCATTTCGCTTCGCAGTTAGGGTTGGTAAATGGAAAAGCAACCTTTAACGCGTTCGATGGCGAGCACGAGGCCGAGCTTCTTCCTTCCGGAATCATTCGCTTTAAGCTGAATGATGTAACGGGAATTCAAAAATTCGGTGACGACTACTTCATCAATACCGGTTCGCCACACTACATTCGGTTCGTATCCAACCTGAAGGACTATCCGGTGTTGGAAGAAGGCAGAGCAATTCGCTACAGCAATGATTTCCAACCAGGCGGAACCAACGTAAATTTTGTTGAGCTCCAGTCGAACAATACCATCTTTGTGCGCACCTACGAGCGTGGTGTGGAGAATGAAACCCTTTCGTGCGGAACCGGCATTACTGCAGCAGCACTTGCGGCAGCCACAAAGGGGTTTATATCGCCCACCAAGATCAAAGCCCTGGGGGGTGAACTCTCTGTTGAATTCAAAACCGGCCAATCAGTCGCATCAGCAGATACATTTCAGGAGATTTACCTCATTGGCCCTGCCAAAATGGTGTTCCAGGGTACTTTGGAACTGTAATTGCGCTCCCTGAATCTCAAAAAACAAACTAACTTTAGGCCCCTTTGGGGAACGGTTAATAACGATTAACGCCTGCCGGTAGGCAGGGATAACGGAAAAGGAACGTATGCTAAAATTCATTGCCAAGATCTTCGGTACTAAATCAGAGAAAGACATCAAACGCGTTATGCCACTGGTGGAGCAAACCCGTCAGGAAGGTGAGCGCATAAAAAACCTTAGTCATGATGCCCTGCGCGCTGAAACCCGCAAGGCTCAGGACACTATCAATCAGGAATTAAAAGTAATTGATGATCAACTGGCGGCCCTTCATCAACGAATCACGGACAATCCCGAACTCGACATCAACGAAAAAGAAGCCATCTTCTCGCAAATCGATGCGCTGGAAAGTGATCGGAATAAAGACCTTGAAAAGGTATTACTGAAAATACTGCCTACTGCATTCGCCATTGTGCGCGAAACCGCAAGACGCTTTACCGAAAATGAATACCTGGAAGTAACAGCTCAGGATTTCGATCGCGTGTTTGCCGCCAAGCATAGCAACATTACTATTGAAGGAGACAAAGCACACTGGGCAAACCAATGGATGGCCGGTGGATCAATCGTAAAGTGGAACATGGTGCACTACGATGTTCAGATCATCGGAGGTATTGTGTTACACGAAGGGAAGATTGCCGAAATGGCAACAGGTGAAGGCAAGACACTGGTGGCTACGTTACCCGCTTTCCTCAACGCCCTGGCCAAGCGTGGAGTACACGTAGTAACCGTTAACAATTACCTGGCTACCCGCGACAGCGAGTGGATGGGACCGATCTTCCAGTTTCATGGAATCTCGGTTGATTGTATTGATAAACACGAACCCAACTCCATCGCCCGGAGAAATGCATATCGTGCCGACATTACCTACGGTACCAACAACGAATTTGGTTTCGATTACCTGCGCGATAACATGGCACGCGATACTGAAGAACTTGTTCAGCGTTCTCACCATTACGCCATGGTCGATGAAGTGGACTCGGTGTTGATCGATGAAGCACGTACACCGCTGATCATTTCCGGACCGATACCCCGTGGTGACGAACACGAATTCTACGAACTGAAACCTCGTATCTACAAGCTGGTAGAGGCCCAGAAAAAACTAATCAACGATTACCTCACCAACGGACGCAAGCTCCTTGCGGAAGGAAACGAGAAAGAAGGTGGTCTTTCAATCTTCCGTGCACATCGTGCCATGCCCAAGTATAAACCGCTCATTAAGTTTTTGAGCGAAACCGGTAATAAAGCGATCCTGCAAAAAACGGAGAACTACTACCTGCAGGATAACAAGCGCAACATGCCCGAAGCTGATAAGCCGTTGTACTTTGTTATTGACGAAAAAGACAACAGCGTTGAGCTGACGGAAAAAGGTATCGACCTTATTACCGGAGAAGGTGAAGATCCAAAATTCTTTATCCTTCCGGAGATCGCTACTGAACTGAGTAAGCTTGAAAAAGAAACTACCCTGGATGATGCCGCACGCTTTCAACGAAAGGAAGAAGTCATTCGCGATTACCAGGTAAAGACGCAGCGCATTCACAGCGTAAACCAGTTGCTGAAAGCCTACACCTTGTTCGAAAAAGATACCGAGTACATCATTGTGGATGGCAAAATCAAAATCGTTGATGAGCAAACCGGTCGTGTGCTGGACGGCAGACGTTACTCCGATGGGTTGCACCAGGCCATCGAGGCAAAAGAAAATGTAAAGGTGGAAGATGCCACCCAAACGTACGCAACCGTAACGCTGCAAAATTATTTCCGCATGTATCACAAGCTTGCCGGTATGACGGGTACAGCCGAAACCGAAGCAGGCGAATTATGGGACATCTATAAGCTCGATGTGGTGGTTATTCCAACCAACAGACAAGCCGTACGAAAAGACTACGATGATCTTGTGTACAAGACCATGCGCGAGAAATTCAATGCGGTAATTGATGAGATCGTAAAACTTACCGAAGCTGGAAGACCTGTACTGGTTGGTACTACTTCCGTAGAGATTTCAGAATTGGTAAGCCGCATGTTGCAGATCCGTAAGATCAAGCACCAGGTATTGAACGCCAAGCAGCACCAGCGCGAAGCTGAGATTGTTGCTGAGGCCGGTAAGCCAGGAACCGTAACCATCGCCACTAACATGGCCGGTCGTGGTACCGATATTAAACTCACACCCGAATCGCGTGCTGCCGGTGGTCTTGCCATTATCGGTACGGAGCGTCACGAATCAAGACGTGTGGATCGCCAGCTTCGCGGTCGTTCAGGTCGTCAGGGCGACCCCGGCACTTCTCAGTTTTATGTTTCATTGGAAGATAACCTGATGCGCCTTTTCATGCCTGAGCGTATTGCGCGCATCATGGATAAACTTGGACTGAAAGAAGGTGAGGTAATTCAGCACTCCATGGTAACAAGTTCCATTGAGCGGGCGCAGAAAAAGGTGGAAGAGAACAACTTCGGCACACGGAAGCGATTGTTGGAGTACGACAACGTAATGAACTCACAGCGCGAGGTAATTTACAAACGAAGAAGAAACGCGTTGTTTGGCGAACGTCTCGAGCTCGACATCCTCACCATGATCTACGATACAGCCGAAGACATGGTGATCAACGCCAAGAATGCCGGAGATTATGAAAGCCTTCGGTTAAGTGCATTAAGCACACTGGGTATCGATTACGAAACAGCAACGGAAACATTTAACAAGTCTGATCAGAACAAACTGGCTAACGACTTGTACAACAAAGCCCTTGAACACTACCACAGGAAAAATAAAATGGTAGCCGACAAAGCACTGCCGGTAATCAACGAAATCCATAAAACGCGTGGGGCTACGGTAGAAAATATTCTTGTTCCATTTACCGATGGTCAAAAACAGATTGGCGTATCCGCAAACCTGGCCAAGTGTGTCAGCACCAACAACGGAGAGTTGGTCAAAGCCATGGAGAAAATGATCGCCCTGGCCATCATCGATCAGCAATGGAAAGAACACCTGCGTGAAATGGATGACCTGAAACAATCCGTGCAGAATGCGGTGTACGAACAAAAAGATCCGCTGTTGATTTATAAGTTCGAAGGCTTCGAACTCTTCAAACGATTTGTTGCCAAAGTGAATGAGGATACCGTGTCGTTTCTGCTGAAAGCTGATATTCCTGTTCAACAACCCGATCAGGTGCAGGAGGCCCGTCAACGCAGCCGTGTTCGGTTAAATGAGCAAAAAGAAGAATCAAAATCGTTGCTCAATGGTGGAGGCGGACAACCACAGCAACCCAGCAGGCCACAGCAGGAAAAAGTAATGCCGGTAAAGTCTGATAAAGTCGCCAATCGAAACGACAAGGTAAGCGTTCAGTATGCTGACGGTCGTGTGATGCGTGATGTTAAATACAAAAAAGTTGAAGAAGACATTCTGGCTAACAAGTGCGTAATAATTGATTAACGATGCGAATACTCATCAACATAATATGTGTACTAGCGCTGAGCATACTGCTATCCGGCTGTGCGGGCTCTAAGCCTACATCCACCACCACTCCGCAGGGAGGAAAGTATTCAGAAGACCTTTCCATCTGGCGACCTAAAGTTGAAGAGGCACATACAGCAACCTCTACCAACGATCCTGACGAGCGAAAACCAACTGTTTACATGGAACCCAACGTTGCCGTGAACAAACAACTCGACACCGTGCTGGATAGTATTGACCGGATAAACCTCAATCGTAAGTTTATTGATGGATTCACCATCCAGGTGTATTCCGGAAAACGTGAGGAAGCACTCAATGCTAAAAAAACATTGACTACTTCCTTACCTGATCTGGAATCTGAAATTCAATTTACCGAGCCAATCTTTCGTGTTAAAGTTGGTAAGTACTATACGCGCATGGACGCTCAGAAAGATTTTGTTTCCATCAAAAAGTATTTTCCGGCAGCGATCATCATTCCCGAAAAGATTACGGTAAACTAAATCGCTATCCTTCCAGCAAACTGCCCAAAATAGAACTTCCTTCCTTACCCCTGTTACGTCCATAAGGCGCCAAGGCTTGTACCAGTTTGCGGATGGGCATCGACTGCAACCACACTTTACCTGTACCACGAAGGGTTGCCAGAAAAATTCCCTCACCGCCAAACACCATCGAGCGCAGTCCGCCTGAAGCCTGCACATCAAAATCAATTTGCGACTCAAAGGCCACCACACAACCCGTATCGACTCGTAGTGTTTCGTTGTTTAGGGTTCGTTCGATTACTGTTCCACCAGCATGAACAAAAGCTTTTCCGTTACCGTGAAGTTTCTGCAGAATGAATCCCTCGCCCCCTACTAAACCCGATCCCAGTTTCTTGTTGAATGTAATAGACACTTTTGTTCCAAAGGCCGCACACAGAAATCCGTCTTTCTGAACAATCAGTTCGCTGTTGGGGCTTTGCGCCAGGTTAATGGGAATAACCGTTCCCGGATACGGAGCCGAGAATCCTACTTTTGCTTTTCGATTACCACGATTGGTAAAGTGCGTCATAAAAAGTGATTCGCCTGTAAGAATGCGCGAACCCGCAGAAAGCAGTTTATCAAACAATCCCTGATTAGGTGTAGCGCCATCGCCCATCTTTGCTTCGAAGGTTATGCCATCTTCCATAAACAACATAGCTCCGGCTTCTGCAATAACCGTCTCTGATGGATCCAATTCGATTTCAACAATCTGGATACTTTCTCCTTTAATCTGGTAGTCGATTTCGTGTGATGAGGTCATGGTATTTTTTTTATTTAATGTACTTAAATACGGGATACACTACCGGGTTGTTGTTAAGTTTTTGCGTTTCAAAATAACTGTCGAAAAAATTCCAGGTAACAAAACCATCGTCCGACTGAGGCTCTAATGCATAGAAAATCAAATTGGCCAGGGGTTGTGCCAGGTCAACAAGGTAATCTCCCTTTTTAAATTTTTGTGTTTTCGATATAAACTTACCCTGAACACTGGCCATCAAATGCCCCTCAAATTTTCGCGATGATCTCTCGAATTTTTCTACTTCAAAGATTTCGCCCTTCAAGGTTTGTGGTTTTGCCAGACGGTCTACTTTCACTCCGAGTTTTCTTAACTGGTCGGCAATGACACTATACTCAGCAGGAATGATGTAACCACTGGGTAATGTACTCTCAACCGTTGCTTCAAACTGACCGTAGTAGTCAATGTTATTGAGCGTTACAATGTTTCCGGTCCTGAACCACTTCGTTGTGCCATCATCCTTTTTCGCTCCAACATATTCATACGTAGGGAAACTATTCAACTTCTCGTTAGAAACCATTTTGAACCGAACTCCCTTCTTCAATGTACCGGCCTGTTGTTTTACTTTCAGAATGGCATCAGCCTCGGCTTTCCGGTTGATCGCAATAATTTCATTGGCATGTTGATGCGTGTAGTCCAATATTCCGGTAACAAAAGCATACGTAGAAAAAATACGTTGATAGAATCGTTCGTGTGCAAAGGCCTCGCTCAAAATTGCCATGCGATTCCGCAGACTGAATTGATTGACCAGGTAACGTGGATGATGATTGTACGTGTAGAAACTCTTCACCGGCCAGCCCTGGCGCATATCGTAATCACCGTAAGGGCCGAACGACAGATCATACTTTTCCTTAGCTGCTTTTGATATGGCCGGAAGCATCACGTTGTTGGTGTACTCATAGGTGGATGATTCGCCAGCATAGTGATAGCTTGGCGCCCAGGTGAGCGAGTAGGCATGCCACGTTCCGTTGGTTGTATGAAGGTCAACAAAAACCTGTGGATCCCACACGTTGATAATCGTTTGAAACAATCCCTGGGTTTCGTGAGCTTCATGCTTGATGCCATCACGATTCAAATCCAGCCCCTGACTGTTCTCGCGAATCCCTACTTCCATCGGGCTATCTTCCTGCGAAGGTCTTCTGCCCTTTTCCATTTTGTCGTTGCTATCGGTATTATAAATGGGCGCAAATAATATGATCTGGTTTTCGAGCCATGATTTTTTACCACCCAGCAATATATCGCGCATCAGCATCATCAATACTTCCTTGCCCTCTACTTCGCCTGAATGAATATTACCCTGAACATACACCACCATTTTTCCGGAGGCTTTGGCCTGCTCCGCAGTTTGCACAGCCGGGCTTGAAAGAATCGCCACCGGAATATCCTTTCCCTCCGGGCTCTTGCCCATCGAAATGATTTTCACTTCCGGACTTAGCTTCTCCATCGCGTGAAGAAAATCCATTACCTCCTGGTAGGTTGAAGTTTTCTCGAAGTTTGTTTTCTCGGGCGTAAGAATGAGTTGCTCGGGCCAGGTATGCTGGCTAAATAGGGAGAATGAAAATAAAAGAAATAATACTGTCAGTCCTGCATTTCGGGTTATCCACATAATTTTCATCCGTGTTTATACGCACCACAATATTAACATGGATCATGATGGTTATCCGAATTGACTATATAAAAGTTTCTGAATTAACGGAATTTATCCTGACTAGAAATCATTTTGATCCTAAAAACACGTATCTTTAAATAAAGACACGTGTAGTATGAAAACAAAACTAACCCTGACGGTTGACCAGCGAATTGTAGAAAAGGCCAAGCGTCATGTTGCTAAGCGATCAAAAAGTCTCTCCTACATGATCGAAAACTTTCTGAAGAGCCTTGGCGAAAGAAGTGGAAAAGAATCTGTTGTCGATTCATCCCGGGGTATACTAAAAGAAAAACTGAAAGGCCATAATGACAAGCAGATAAGAGAAGCTTATTACCAGGAAAAACATGGCCTCTAAAGTATTTCTGGATACCAATATTTTTCTGGATCACCTGCTTGACAGAAATGCCTATTCGTCAGCCCTGTTAAAAGCCTGTGAAGAAGACCTGGTGATCGGCTACGCATCATCTGCTTCTTTCTATACCCTGGCCTATGTTATTCGCAAGAGTCTTTCAGTTTCTGAAACCAAAAAAATGCTGGGTGAGTACCTCCGGTTTATCCATATTCTGCCAACCCATAAGCAAACATTACGCAACTCACTAGAAAATACTTTTGCCGATCTGGAGGATGCCTTTCAATATGGAACAGCTCTTGAGGAAGAGGCGTTGGATTTTTTTATCACAAACAATCTTAAAGACTTTCAAAAGGTATCTCAACAACTGCCTGTATTGAGTCCTAAAAAATTCGTTCAGGAATACGTAAGCTCCTAAACCCTTACTTCGATTTCTTTTTCCCTTTTTTTAAATCCTGGTAGTCATCACGCTCGGCAAGTTTTTTGTCATCTACATTCTTGTCGAGGAACGCATTGAGCTTCTCAATGTTCATGTTCGATTTGATTTCCCCAAACTGGTCGATGGTAACGTCAAAGCCCTGAAGATCTTTATGAACCTTTGGCTTTGGTGTGTTAACGGGCTTCTTACTTTTCTTTGTCATACGATCTTCCGCCCGCAGACGGTGTTAAGGGTTCACTTTTACTTTAAGGTTCTGTAGAGCAAAGTCAATACGCTTTACTACTTCATCCTTGCCAATGATTTCCATGATCATCATCAGGTCGGGACCAGCACCTGCACCTGTTATGGATAGGCGCAACGCCTGAAGAATTTTTCCGGTACCAATTCCGGTACTTGCAGAAACTTCCTCCAATGTAGATTTCGCGTTTAAAGCATCGAACGATGAAACAGTAGACACAGCATCTTTATAGGCTCCGATAAAGCGCACGGCATCATCGTTCCATTTTTTACTAACGATACCTTCATCAAATGACGTGGGGGAGTAGAAAAAGAATTTTCCCTGCGCCCAGAAATCGTTGGGAAACGTAACACGCTCCTTCATCACGGCAGCAATCTTTGTTGCTTTTTCACGGGAACAATCTATACCTTCCTTCTTCAGCGAATCCAGCAGGTAGCTGGCCAATTCGTCATCACTTTTTGCACGAAGGTATTGCTGATTGAACCACTGTGCTTTTTGAATATCGAATTTCGCTCCGGCTTTATTGATGCGTTCGAGCGAGAATGCTTGTGTAAGCTCTTCGATCGAAAAAATTTCCTGTGTTGTTCCGGGGTTCCATCCCAGAAAAGCCAGGAAGTTTAACAAAGCATCTGGCAGATAACCTGCTTCTTTATAACCAACGGCTGTTTCCTGCGTTGCCGGATCTTTCCAGGTAATTGGGAAAATTGGAAATCCCGCCTGATCGGCATCGCGCTTACTCAGCTTACCATTACCATCAGGTTTCAACAACAGCGGCAAGTGCGCGAACTGCGGCATATCATTTTCCCAGCCCAGGTATTTATAGAGCAGTACATGAAGCGGTGCAGACGGCAACCATTCTTCGCCCCTGATCACGTGCGAAATTTTCATCAGGTAATCATCCACTACATTGGCCAGGTGATACGTTGGCATGCCATCGCTTTTCATCAATACTTTATCATCGATCTGCGATGAATGCACCATGACCCATCCACGGATCAAATCGTTTAGCCGTATCTCTTCTTTCTTCGGAACCTTCAAGCGGATAACGTACGGTGTGCCCGAATCAATCAATGATGTTACTTCAGCTTCACTCATCGTAAGTGAATTCCGCATCTGCAAACGTGTGATGCTGTTGTATTGCTGATTGTCTACGCCTGCAGCCTTCAACCGCTGGCGCATCGCTTCCAGTTCTTCTTCCGTATCGAACGCATAGTAAGCGTTGCCCTCGTTAATCAATTGCTGCGCATACTGCTTGTAAATAGCCTTGCGCTCCGATTGTCGATAGGGCGCATGTGGCCCGCCCACGCCAACACCCTCATCGATGGCAATGCCAACCCAGGCCAGCGACTTTATGATGTACTCCTCTGCTCCCGGCACATACCGGTTTTGATCGGTATCCTCAATACGAAGGATCATAGTGCCCTTGTGTTGTCGGGCCAGCAGGTAGTTGTAAAGGGCTGTCCGCACGCCCCCAATATGCAGGGCGCCTGTTGGACTGGGTGCAAATCGTACGCGAACTTCTCTCATCGTCAGGTGGGTCTTTATCCATGCAAAGAACCCGTGGCAAAGGTAAACGATGATTTAGAATTACATCTTCCGGATACCCCAAAAGGGCTTAAAAATTATGCCAGCGGGTTAAAAAATTCCGTCAATTCCAAAAGGCTTTTTACCTTTACAAGTCAATGTCTATGCTTAACCTGTTTTTTTATGGCCTCACCCAACGTCTCCAAAAGAGAGGAGCCTATTGACGCTTAAGCCACCGACATTACTTTACAACCTGCAAAAACTGAAGATTCCATGACGGAAGAAAAAAGCTTAAACTTTCTCGAAGAGATTGTAGAGAACGACCTGAAAAACGGGAAGTATAAAAGCATCATCACACGGTTTCCGCCCGAGCCCAACGGTTACCTCCACATGGGGCACGCCAAAAGTATCTGCCTCAACTTTGGCCTTGCACTGAAGTACGGGGGGAAAACCAACTTGCGCTTTGACGATACCAATCCGGTTACCGAAGAAACCGAATATGTTGAAAGCATCAAGAATGATATCCGGTGGCTGGGCTTTAGCTGGTCGCAAGAACTTTATGCCTCTGATTACTTTGAGCAATTGTATGAATTTGCTGTGGTGTTAATCAAAAAAGGCTTGGCTTATGTTGATGATAGTACCAGCGAAGAAATCGCCAAACAAAAAGGTACGCCAACAACACCCGGTACGGATAGCCCCTTTCGAAGCAGAAATATCGAAGAGAATTTAAAACTCTTTGCCGACATGCGTGCAGGCAAGTATAAGGATGGTGAAAAAGTACTGCGTGCAAAAGTAGACATGAGCCATGTGAACATGCACATGCGCGATCCGCTGATGTACCGTATCAAACATGCGCATCATCATCGCACCGCCAACAACTGGTGTCTTTACCCAATGTATGATTTTGCGCACGGTCAAAGTGACGCTATTGAAAACATTACCCATAGTATTTGCACGCTTGAGTTCATTCCGCACCGGGCGTTGTACGATTGGTTTATTGAGAAACTTGAAATCTATCCATCGCATCAATACGAGTTTGCAAGATTGAATCTTACTTATACCGTGATGAGTAAGCGCAAGCTGCTTCAATTGGTAAATGAAAATCATGTGAGCGGCTGGGACGATCCGCGCATGCCAACCCTTAGTGGTGTGCGCAGACGTGGGTATACGCCTGAAAGCATTCGCGATTTCTGCGACAAGATTGGGGTAGCCAAACGCGAGAACCTGATTGATGTTGGCTTGCTTGAATTCTGCGTGCGCGAACATCTGAATAAAGTTTCGCAACGAAGAATGGTGGTGTTCGATCCCATCAAAGTACTAATCACCAACTACGCAGAAGGAAAATCAGAAACGCTGCTGAGCGAAAACAATCCGGAAGACCCGAATGGAGGCACGCGCGAAATGCCGTTCAGTCGCGAGCTGTACATCGAGCAGGAGGATTTCATGGAAGTACCAGCCAAAAAATATTTCCGTCTCGCACCCGGCCAAATGGTTCGCTTAAAAAGCGCATACATCATCAAGTGCGATGAAGTGGTAAAGGATAGTAATGGAAAAATAACGGAACTTCGTTGCAGCTACATTCCCGAAAGTAAAAGCGGTGAGGATGTGTCGGGCATCAATGTAAAAGGTGTTATCCATTGGGTGAGTGCTCAACACGCAGTCGCACTTGAAACACGTTTGTATGATCGCCTCTTCAAAGTAGAAAATCTGGGAGAAGCTGAAGGTGATTTCAAAGAATACCTTAATCCGGATTCATTACAAGTAGTCCGCTCGTATGCTGAGCCTGCCATTCGCTCAGCGAAAATCGAAGATCGCTACCAGTTCTTGCGAAAAGGTTACTTCACCCTCGATCCGGATTCTACAGACTCAAAACTTGTATTTAACCGCACCGTTACCTTGCGGGATATGTGGACGAAGGAAAGCAAATAAAAGTACGAGGATAGCGGTACAAAGTACAAGGTATAAGTATCTCTCGTACTTCGTACCGCTGCCCTCGTGCCTCACTTCACTGCAATACAAGAAATCTCCACATTTACATCTTTCGGAAGCCGGCTTACTTCAACCGTTTCGCGTGCCGGTGGATTCGACTGAAAATACTCGCCATAGATTGCATTAACTTTCGGGAAGTTATTCATGTCTTTCAGGAAAATGGAGGTCTTTACTACATTCGAAAAATCCATGCCTGCGGCTTTCAACACTTCGCTCAAGTTTATCATTACCTGCCTGGTTTCTTCTTCAATGGACGTGGTGAGAATGTTACCGGTAGATCGCTGGATGGCAATCTGTCCGCTTACGAAAAGCATATTGCCGGTTTGAATAGCCTGGCTGTAAGGCCCGATGGGCTCCGGAGCCTGCGCGGAATAAACAACAGTTTTTGACATGATTATGAGATTTAAAAATTAAATTCGTGGATTACTCAAATCAAAATTAGCAATCGGCAGAAAGATTTAACCTGTTGAAATGAATATTTTAATCATTGGCGATGATGTTAATTTTCAGGAAGCAAAACTGAAGTTTGGACACAGCCACACGTACACGTTTCTGAACGAACACCGCGATGCCGATAATTTTTTACCGAACTACGACCTGGTGCTTGACTTCATCATCGATGAAGAACCCGATGAAATTGAAATGTACGCAACACGATCTGCCACCGTTTTATTGAACACCTGCAAGATCAGTTTAGGCGAACTTGCCTTTATGGTTGACAACAAGTTGAAAAGTAAAATTTTTGGATTCAACGGAATGCCTACCTTCCTAAATCGCGAGCTCCTGGAAGTAAGCGTGTGGCGAAAGGAAGACGAGGAAGAGTTGAAGAAGATTTGCGAGGCGCTTCAAACCAAGTATCAACTGGTTGACGACCGGGTGGGGTTAGTAACACCTCGTGTAATTTGCATGATCATCAACGAAGCGTATTACACAACACAAGAAGGCACAGCGTTACGCGAAGACATTGACATGGCCATGAAAATGGGAACCAACTATCCTTACGGTCCATTTGAATGGTGCGAACGTATTGGCATTAAACACGTGTATGAATTGCTGGAGGCCGTCTACGAAGACACCAAAGACGAGCGATACAAAATCTGCCCGCTGTTAAAGAAAGAATATTTGAGAAAGTAACTGCTACTCCACGGTAACCGACTTCGCCAGGTTTCTGGGCTGATCCACATTACAACCGCGCATCACAGCAATGTGATACGAAAGCAATTGCAACGGCACAACCGAAACCATAGGCATCAGGGCCTCGTGCGTAGCCGGCACTTCAATGACAAACTCAGACATTTTTGGAATCTGATCGTCACCCTCTGTTACTACCGATATAACACGACCCTTGCGGGCTTTTACTTCCTGTATGTTGGATACCACCTTCTCGTACGAACTGTCGCGCGTGGCAATGAACACAACCGGCATCTCTTCATCGATCAGGGCGATGGGTCCGTGTTTCATTTCAGCAGCCGGATAACCTTCCGCATGGATGTATGAAATTTCCTTCAGCTTCAACGCTCCTTCCAGCGCAACCGGAAAATTATAACCACGACCTAAGTAAATAAAGTTTGGAACGTCCTTAAACGTTTCGGCAATCTTCTTTATCTGATCATTCAACTTCAATGCTTTTTCAACTTTGGAAGGAATGTTTTCCATTTCCACCAACAGCTCATGAAGCTTTTGCTCCGTTATTGTTCCCTTCTTCTGTGCAACAATCAGGGCAATCATATTCAACACAGTAAGCTGTGCTGTAAACGCTTTCGTGCTGGCCACACCAATTTCTGGCCCTGCGTGCGTATAAGCGCCCGCATGGGTTGCCCGTGCAATGGACGAACCCACAACATTGCAAACACCAAAAATGATCGCACCTTTTGATTTAGCAAGTTCAATGGCCGCAAGCGTATCCGCTGTTTCACCCGACTGGGAGATAGCAATTACCACATCGCCCTCGCGAATAACAGGGTTTCGGTATCGAAACTCAGAAGCGTATTCAACCTCCACCGGTATACGACAGAATTCTTCGAAGAAATATTCAGCCACCAAACCTGCATGCCACGAAGTGCCACAGGCAACAATGAGAATGCGGTCGGCATTAACCAGTTTGTTTACGTACTCGCGCAAACCGCCAAGAATCAACCGACCCGATTGAGAATCCAACCGACCCCGAAGACAGTCATGAATGGAACGAGGCTGCTCAAAAATTTCTTTTAACATGAAATGCTCGAAGCCACCCTTTTCGATTGCCTCCAGTTCCAGGTCGATTGTTTGAATGTATGGTGTAAGCGGAAGATTAGCTGTATTGGTAATGCGCAACTTGCCATTTTGAATCACGGCAATTTCCTGATCGTTCAGATACACTACTTCATTGGTGTACTCAACAATAGGCGTGGCATCGGAAGCTAAAAAGAATTCATCCTTTCCTACACCCACTACCAGCGGACTACCTTTACGTGCCGCCACCAGCAAGTCCGGGTCTTCCAGTGACATGATCACAATGGCGTACGCACCAATCACTTTTGTCAGCGCCAATCGTACGGCCTCGTCTAATGAGCAATTTTCATTCTCCTTAATGTCTTCAATAAAGTGAATGAAAACTTCCGTGTCGGTGTCGCTATAAAACGTATGTCCCTTTCGAATCAGCTCTTGCTTTAGCGATGCATAATTTTCAATGATACCATTGTGAATGATTGCCAGCTTTTTGGTTGCCGAGTAATGAGGATGCGCATTGGCATCGTTTGGCTCACCGTGCGTGGCCCAACGGGTGTGGCCAATACCGATGTGACTGTTAAGATTCTCACCTTTCAGATGATTTTCTAATTCAGCAACCTTTCCTTTTTTCTTGTAAACATTTAGGCCACCATTTAGCAAGGCGATTCCGGCACTATCGTAACCACGATACTCCAGACGCTTAAGCCCTTTGATGATTATTTCGTGAGCCTGGCGCTGCCCAACGTATGCCACAATACCACACATAGTAGTTTACTGATTAGCTTCCTTAGGAATAGTGTAATAAACGCGAAGAAAAATGTTGTCCTTATCGAACGTAACGCGGTTCAATGTTTTTCCATTGATATGACGCCCCAGCGGATTGGTGCTGGTGGCAGCCTCATGGGGCACCAACATTAACTTGGTGAACTGATCGCTTTCACTTTCTTCACGTAGCTTGAAGAGTTGTTGGAAAAAATAATTCGCTGTGCCCGAATACTTCTTGTCATCGCTCGAGTAATTCAGCATAAAAAATCCTCCCAAATCATTAGACACCGTGAAGGTGCTGTCGAAAGCTGTTCCATGATAAACGGATGTATTCTGCCGATCGAAATTCACTCTTCCTTCATACAGGTTCAGCAAGTCAAGATCAGCCTGGTATGCAGAACTCTTGCCCGGGAAAGTAAGTTTCTTTGCACGGTTATCGTCTTTCAAAACACGCACAAGCAGATTTGTTGGCGGAAGAAATTGAGCTTCTTCATCAACATCTTTAATGATCAATTCTGCCGAATTTATGGCAAGCCGCTTTATGGTATCGCTTTGCGCGAATTCCATAAACTTCGAAATATCAAGTTTTGTTACCACACCTCCTCCAGACTGTATGTAGCGGGTATCGGTGGGCGCATAGTCCTCAAATGGTGTTGTCAGCCCTGCTAAATCTGAAGCACTTCGATCGACATCCAACTGATTATAGCTTACACGGTTCAGCGCAAAATCCAGTCGCAGGGTATCTTTAACAGACAGATCCTTCTTTCTAACGGTATGGTAGTGCAGCCTGAATCGTGATGAATCGTCAGTCGGATAAAATCCAACAACTTTATCAGAAGATGCTCCGGGTACGATTGCCAGGCCGTAGTAAATTTTAGTAAAGAGATCTGAACGCGTAAACGTAGAATCACCGGTTAGTGCAATTTCAAAAACACCTTCGCCAAAGGAATACTCCAGCGGTATCTCGATCACCTCATTCTTGGGTGTAGCATCATTAAAATTGAAATTAAAATCTTCCAACTCCACGGAATGTACGCCTGTGCCAATCCGTGTTGGGTAGTACGCTGTGGACGAACTATTGTAGTATAACTTTTGATAGTTCAGGGTTACGTTGTTCGGCAAATGCTGACCCCCTACATTGGTTGACACATCAAATCCATTGGTTGATGAGAGGTACTGCTGCAATTGATAAACATCAAATGTTTGCTCGGTTTCTCCGTCTGACCCATAGGCATAGAAATCAAATCGCATCAACAGCGATGCTGAGTCATACACCAGCAGCAGGGAATCACCCACCGCGGCTAATTTTCCTAAAGGATAAAATTGCGTAAACGTGGATGCTGCAACTTTTCCGAAAACCGGATCAGTATAATTCCCGACTAAAAAACGATTGAGATCGTTTCCCACATTAAAGTTTGATGTTCTGGTGGAATCCAGCAACAACACGCTACTCTCTATGGGAATATCAATGTAGCCGAGATCAAATTTGGAAGATGGATTTCTAAAACCTAACAGACTGCTTTCGTCCTGACACGAAAAAAAAAATAAGGCAACCGACATTAATGTCAGTTGCCCTATGCGCTTAACCCACAAGTTCATTATACAGATTGTAATACGATTCGGTGTAATCTTCTTCTTTAATGGTTTCTACTTTCTTTTCTTTGATCTTCTTGAAGAGGCCTTCGAGTTTCTTCGTTTCGCCTGCTGCAATAACAGCATCCGAAAACTCTACGCCCAATTTGATGAAGCCTTCAAAGTCGGCAGTCTTCAAATTACCAAGCATGTTATCTTCAATGTCCATCATTTTCACTTTATCCATAATATCACCTTTGAATTTATGGGTGAATGGATTGTTATAGATGGTGAAAACTGTTTTGGTGTTTTTGAACAATGGATCATTCTTGTACGTGGTTTTCAGGTACAATGGAATGAAGCTGGTAATCCAGTCGTTGCAATGAACAACATCAGGCGCCCATCCCAATTTGCGTACTGTTTCAATCACGCCTTTACAAAAGAAAATAGCACGCTCGTCATTATCTTCATAGAACTTATCGTCCTTATCGTGAAATACTGACTTGCGATGGAAATAATCTTCGTTGTCGATAAAGTAAACCTGCAGTTTAGCATTCGGAATAGACGCTACCTTAATGATCAACGGTTTCTCTTCGTCACCTACGGCAATGTTGATCCCAGAAAGTCTTACTACTTCATGTAGTCTGTTCTTACGCTCATTGATAATGCCAAAGCGTGGCACCAGAATTCTGATCTCCATACCCTTCTCCTGCATGGCCTGAGGAAGTTTGCGAACAAAGTCAGCTACTTCAGTGGTTTGCAGAAAGGGATTTATCTCACTTGCTACATAAAGAATCCGGAGTTTTGACATATTGATTGATTTTTAAAGTAGAACGGAAAATTGAGCCACAAAAGTACAAATAAATACCCCCTCGATCAACTTATTTTCCGTTTTCCCTATATCTTTGCGACCCTTCGCCAAACGGCCTAAAATGGAGATTTTCAAGCATATAGCCCCATTAAAAGCCTTTTTACAACGTAAAAAGCAGCAAGGTAAATCGATTGGTCTGGTACCCACAATGGGAGCCCTACACAGTGGTCATCTTTCACTTATAAAAGCGTCTAAAGCGCAGAATGACGTTACTGTCTGCTCGATTTTCGTAAACCCAACCCAGTTTAATAACCCGGGCGATTTAACTAAATATCCCCGCACCCTGGATAAAGACATCGCTGCTCTCGAAAAAGTTGAATGCGATGTTATTTTTTCTCCAGAAGTCTCCGAAATGTACCCTGAGCCTACCAGCATTAAATTTGATTTCGGACAACTGGATAAAGTGATGGAAGGCCAGTTTCGCCCCGGGCACTTTAGTGGGGTGGCCCTGGTGGTATCAAAGTTTTTCAATATTGTGGAGCCCGATCACGCCTACTTCGGGCAGAAAGACTGGCAACAATTTGCCATCATCCGTCAGATGGTTGATGAACTTAATTTCAACCTGGTACTCCACAGTGAGCCAACATCGCGCGAAAGCGATGGACTTGCCATGTCTTCGCGCAATCTTCGGTTAAGTGCCGAACAACGAACCCATGCTACTGTATTTCACCAGGCGCTGCTTACGGCCAAGCATGAACTTATTAAAGGAACAGCTATTGAAACCGTTAAAAAGAAGGTGAAGGAAATCGTAGAAAAAAAACCGGATGTGAAACTGGAATACATTGAAGTAGCCGACAGCAAAAACTTAAATCTTCTCGAAAACGTTACGGCATCAGATCAACCCATCCTTTGTATTGCCGGCTATGTAGGAGAAGTAAGGTTGATCGATAACATGTTTATTCATTAGGATTTAATTCTTTTCGTGTGAGAATAGAAATTTTAAAATCGAAAATTCATCGTGCAAAAGTTACGCAAGCCGAACTCCATTACGTTGGAAGCATTACCTTGGATGAAGATCTGATGGATGCCGCTAACCTGATTGAAGGCGAGAAAGTAACGGTAGTCAATGTGAACAATGGCGAGCGTCTGGAGACCTACGTGATCAAAGGCGAACGTGGCTCGGGCACTGTATGTCTTAACGGACCTGCCGCGCGCAAAGCACAAGTAGGCGATATTGTTATCGTGATTGCGTATGCCTCCATGAAATTTGAAAAGGCAAAAGAATTCAAACCCGCGATTGTTTTCCCGACTCCCGATAATAAACTACCTTAACGACTCAGGGCAGTAAGATCAACATCTAAATCACTGAATCGGGCGTGTCTACAAAACTTCGGAGTTTTCTTCAATACACTATTATTCTTGCCGTTACTGTAGCGCTTACCTGGTATTCGCTTAATGCCATTCCGGTTACCGAAGGTCAGAACAAGTGGGATTACATTAAACACACCTGGCAATCGGCTAACAAAGGATGGTTACTTGCCATGGCACTGGTTGCAATAGTAAGTCACATCATCCGGGCAGAACGCTGGAAAATGTTGCTGGCTCCTTCAGGCTACCAGGTAAAATTCAAACACAGCTTTTACTCGTTAATGGTTGGATACCTGGTTAACCTCGTCATTCCGCGGGGAGGTGAAGTTTCGCGTTGCTACAATTTGTACAAACTTGAAAAAGTACCAGCAGAAATGTCTTTCGGAACGGTAGTAGTGGAGCGGATTATCGACTTGCTTTGCCTGCTTGTGTTATTAAGCATTTCCTTTGCACTGGAGTCGAAAAAACTTTTTGAATTTATAAACACTCTTCCGATTTCAACATCCGGAAACTCGTCTAAATTAAAGTTACTGCTGTACGTACTTGGCCTGGTGCTTTTCGGAATTGCCGTGCTGATCTTACTCATAAAAAAAAATCAGCGCATTCGCGCGTTCATTTTAAAAACCTGGAGCGGCTTTAAAGATGGATTACTCTCGGTCTTTAGGTTGAAAAACAAGTGGCTCTTTATTCTGTACTCCGCAGGCATTTGGTTCTTCTATTTTCTGATGAGCTACACGGTTATTATGGCCTTTCCATCAACGAGTGAATTAGGGCTTGGTGCTGTACTTAGTCTTTTTGCCATTGGTGCCATTGCGATGGCCGCACCTCTTCCGGGCGGAACTGGCTCCTACCATGTTTTGGTACCACAAGGATTGGTCTTTCTGTATCAGGTACCGAAGGCCGATGCCGTTGCTTTTACCTTTATCTTCCATGGCTGGCAAACCATCTTAATGATTGTGATCGGGGCTATCTCATTGCTCATTACTTCCTACCTGGTGAAAAAAAAATCACTATCGCATTAAACCTTCGGTAAGGCTTACGCTCTAAAGCGTGTTTTCAATAACCATCCTGAAAGCACTTTCGGGAATGAACGAACTCAACCTGGCCAGTTGATTTCACTAAACTTTAACGTAAGAACTTAACCTTTACAATCATGAAATCAATTTTTGTGAAATCCGTTTATGCGCTGATGCTAATGGCCGCTGTCATACTAACATCATGTGATCGACCTGAAGAACTTCAACAAGGCTCTGATGCCGAAGAAGAAGCTGCGTTGGAATCTGTTTCCATTGGTGAAGAAGCTGCCGATGATGCGCTTGAAGTAGCCTACGAAACCGAAGTTAGTCTCGCCTCCGCCTCAACCGGTCGTGCAGGAGGAGGTACCGCATGCGCTGTAGTGACACACGATACCGCTAACAAAAAAATCATCATCGATTTTGGCGATGGTTGCGTTGGCCCGCACGGGCGCATGCGAAGCGGCAAGATCATCATTACCTACAGCAGCGAACTTGGCGACAGCATTGCAAACCGGATAATCACCTTTGAAAACTATTTCGTCAACCATAAAGGGGTTGAAGGCACAATCGAACTTCGCGATGTGTCCATCAACGATGGCGGTAACCTCCAATCGGTAAAGAGACTTATTGATTTGAAGATCACCTTTCAGAATGGCAAGTACATTATTATCAATGGTGACAGAACACGTGAGTGGCTTGCCGGTGCAGGCGATGGCGACCCGGCCAACAACATCTTTCGGATAACCGGCAAGGTAACAGGTGAAACTAATTTCGGAAGGTCCTTCACACACGAAATCACTACACCCATCATTTCAGACTGGTCGTGCGCAGCGATTGGCAATTTTGCCCGGATTTCCGGAGTAGTTGAAATGACCAAGCTAAAGGGGTACGCTAAACGCAAACGAATTGTCGACTATGGCGATGGCACGTGCGACAACATCATCACGGTAAAAACGATCCGCAGAACATACACGGTTACCGTAGAATAACTGGTAGTTAGTTTGTTTTCTTTAAGCCATCTGCTAAAAAGCGGATGGCTTATCTTTTTATCCGGATGCCGTTTTGGCAGACTTTTGTTTTTGGTGCAAAGCTTGCATCTTTGGATTCAAACAATTCAAATCGAAAAGACTATGGGTTTTGGCGCATTAATTATTACAGGATTTTTCATGCTGGTGGGCTGGATCGTAAGCTCACGCCTGAAAAGCAAGTTTCGCAAATATTCAGAAATTCATCTCACCCGCGATTTAACCGGTGCAGATGTTGCCCGCCTTATGCTGGCCGATAGTGGCATTCACGATGTTCAGGTAATTTCTGTAGAAGGTGAATTAACAGATCATTACAATCCGGCAAACAAAACTGTCAATTTAAGTCCGGCTGTTTACAGTGGTCGCAATGCTGCCGCAACTGCAGTGGCTGCTCACGAATGCGGGCACGCGGTGCAGCATGCAAAAGCATATAGTATGCTCGAACTACGTTCAGCAATGGTGCCCATTCAAAACGTAAGCGCCAAGGTTATCAATTTTGTATTCCTGGCCATGATGTTTGGAGCCTTCGCTGTAAAAGGGTTGTTCTCCATCGACACTGCATTGCTGATTATCATCGCCTGTTACGGAGTGTTTGCACTCTTTGCCTTGATTACATTGCCTGTTGAAATGGATGCCAGTAAACGTGCATTGGCATGGATTGAAAACCGAGGCATTGTTACACCGCAAGAACACGACATGGCTAAAGACGCATTGAAGTGGGCAGGATTAACGTATGTAGTGGCAGCCATTGGTGCTATCACCATGTTGCTTTACTATGTTATGATCTTTATGGGAAGAAGAGACTAACGAACGTACCGCAAAAATTCAGAAGCCCGGAGTAATTAAACTCCGGGCTTTTTTATTGACTGACATTGAAGTTTTATAATTTTCCGTCACTGACTCAAACCTAAACCGAAATGAATTTCCAACTCACCGAAGAACAGCTCTCCGTTCAACAAGCCGCCCGCGATTTCGCCAACAACGAATTACTACCGGGCGTGATCGAACGCGATACCGAACAGAAATTCCCCAAAGATCAAATTCGAAAAATGGGTGAACTCGGCTTTTTAGGAATGATGGTCGATCCGCAATATAATGGTGGTGGTATGGATACGATCGCTTATGTATTGGCGATGGAAGAAATTTCGAAAGTAGATGCTTCGGCTTCGGTGTGTATGTCGGTAAATAATTCACTGGTTTGTTGGGGCCTTGAGAAGTTCGGCACAGCAGAACAAAAAGAAAAATACCTGAAGCGCCTTTCCACGGGCGAAGTGATTGGTGCCTTTTGTCTATCCGAACCAGAAGCAGGATCGGACGCCACAAGCCAACGCACCACCGCTGAAGACAAAGGCGACTACTACTTATTGAACGGAACCAAAAACTGGATTACCAATGGCAATAGTGCGGGCGTTTATATCGTGATCGCCCAAACAGACATTGCCAAACGGCACAAAGGCATTAACGCTTTAATTGTTGAAAAGGGAATGCCCGGTTTTGTAGTCGGAAAAAAAGAAGACAAGATGGGCATCCGCGGGTCGGATACACATTCGCTGATGTTCACTGATGTAAAAGTACCGAAAGCCAATCGCATTGGCGATGATGGTTTTGGTTTTACCTTCGCGATGACCACCCTGAATGGCGGACGGATTGGAATTGCATCACAAGCATTGGGGATTGCTTCAGGCGCGTACGAACTTGCCCTGAAGTATTCAAAAGAAAGAAAGGCATTTGGTAAAACCTTAGCCGAACATCAGGCCATTCAATTCAAGCTGGCTGACATGGCTACTAAAATTGATGCTGCGCGATTGCTTGTTCATCAGGCTGCCTGGCTAAAAGATCAGAAAAAAGATTTTGTGAAAGCCGCAGCGATGGCCAAACTCTATGCTTCTCAAATCGCACAGGAAGTAACAACCGAAGCTGTGCAAATTCATGGAGGCTACGGCTACGTAAAAGAGTTTCATGTTGAACGCCTCATGCGCGATGCCAAGATCACACAGATCTACGAAGGCACAACAGAAATTCAGAAGATGGTTATTTCACGCGAACTATTGCGTTAAGAAAATCAGAACAGAGCGCTGTTACTTTCCCGCAGCGCTTTGATTCCATTCATAAACCTTATCGGCAATTTCGATCAGTAATTCAGGATCCTTCTCCAGCGCGTTACCAATGATGATCATATCGGCACCCGCTTCAAGTGCGTTTAACGCCTTGCGACTGGTATTGATTCCACCGCCTATTATCAAGGGAATATTGATGGCCTTGCGAACAGTGGCTATCATCTTTACACTGATTTCTCTTTCAGCACCGCTACCGGCATCAAGGTACATCGCCCGAAGTCCAAGCATCTCGCCTGCCATAGCCGTACAAGCTGCCAGTGAATACTTATCGTCAGGAATAGGTGTTGTGTTACTGATGTAAGCCACAGATGTAATCTTGCCTGAATTGATCAGCACATACCCGGTGGGTATCACCTCCAGCTTTGTATTTCGGATAATGGGTGCCGCGATCACATGTTGCCCGATCAACAACTCAGGATTTCGGCCGGAGATGAGCGACAAAAACAACAGCGCATCCGCGTTGGGTTCAATCTGCATGGTGTTGCCCGGAAATAAAATAACCGGGATGGTAACATTGGCTTTGATTGTTCTTACTACCTCCGAAAGATTAGCCGTAGTAATAAGACTTCCACCAACAAAAAAATAATCAATGCAGTTTTCGCTTGCCAGGTTTATGAGTTGTGTCAACTTGCCGGGATCGGCTACCTTATCCGGATCAATCAGTACGGCAATGGCCTTCTTGCCTTGATGGTGTTTCTCGCGCAGGGATTCTAAAATACTCATCCTACTTTCTCCTTTGCTTTCTTCTCTGCCTGCGCTTCGAGGTACTCCATTAATTTTTCCTTGGCAATGGTTAGCAAGAAAACACCGGCCTGGCTGGCTAGTGCTGTGCCAATCTGTGACACGATGCCCGGTGCAGACGATTCCGCACCTTCGTCATCCGGTTCGGTTGATGGTGCTGCCGCAGCATGAACAATCTTTACTTTTTTCGATTTCCGTTTGGATTTAGAACCTGAAAAAGCGCGCACCAAAAAGTAGCTGGCCGCCAAGGTACCTCCGATAATTAAAGCATTGGTTAGTACTTTCTCTGTACGCTCGGAAATCATCTTCACTTCGTCCTGCAACCCTTCGCGATGCATGGCTGACTTTTTCAGCAGCTCGCTTTTTAAATCATTTGATTCCAGCAGTTCCATATTATTTTTTCTTTTCGCGTTGACGCATTAATTCTCCAAGTTTTCTTTCCAGGGTAGCTCCAATCGCATCCCGGAAGATCATTAAAATCACAATCAGCAGAAAATAAAACCCTGCTACTACGGCAAAGCCGCCAAAATTACCAAGGTGCTCGCCAATACGGTATGCTACGGCCATACTCATCAGCAACACAAAGAGGGTAAACACAAAGGCCAATACGATAAACAAGGTGAGCTTTGCCAGCGCTTTGGAAATATCTTCTTTGATCTCCAGTCGCATCAACTCAATGCGCGCTTCAACATACCCGGTTATGTTGTCGATAAGCCCATCGAGTTTTAATAATTTAAGTATTGATTCTTTCAGCACGTTACTAAAATCCGTTTATGCAATATAAAGAGAAGATTGGATTTAGCGGGGCTACTCGCGGTCAAACTTAACCAGCTTTTCTGCCAATATGGTTTCTTTTCCGATTGTTTGAATCTCGTGCTGAAGCATAACCTTAAAGGTTGCACTCAGGTAGTATCGATGCCGGGTAGAATCGTTATCGAGGTATTGTAAGCTGAAAACATAAACGGAATCAAAAGGTATCGATGCTATCGTCAGTTGGCTGGCGATGCTATCAACACAAGCATGGTACCGACCGGATTCATTTTCACCATCCCAACAAAAACCAGGCTTACTGAACATATACAACTGATCACCAACAAACAGTGTTTTGTTTTTCAGATAAACCGGATGTATGGTGAGAGGTCCCTCATTTGTCTTGGCTTCTGCGCCTGCATACGTTAACCACTCTCCACTGTTTGTTCGTGTATTTGTACGCGCTAGTATGCGATGATAAGATGCATCGGCATTTTGGTAAGTAAGCGTGATGCTCTGAATTGAATTCTGATTGAAATAGATCAACGAGAAGGGAATGAAAAAGAACGTGAGCAGCAAATAAACCAATCCAACCAGGCGGTACTTCAGGGTTAGTCGCCCCAATCCACCTGCCAGTTCAATCGGTACTTTTCGCAATACTGGAATTGGAAAGAACAGCAGTACACCAATCAGGTTGAAGAGAAAGTGCGCAATCGCAATGCTAATCGCCCCCGATGAATTGGTATTCAACGTGGCCGCGATAAAGGCCGTAATGGTAGTGCCGATGTTTGCTCCCATAATGAAAGGAGCGGCTTCTTTCAAGGTTGCAATTTTCTTGGCTACAATTGGAACAACCACCGAAGTAGTAATGGTGCTGGATCGGATGGCCGCAGTAGTTAACAACCCCCAGCCAAAAGACTTCAATTGACTTTTAAAGAAAAACCGACTGAAGTTCTCCGGACTCTTTGCCTTGAGTAAATCTGAAATCAGTTTTCTAAAGATCAGGATGGAACCAAACAACAACGCGACTGCCAGCACGGCCAACACAAACGGAGGAACAACACGTTGTAAAAATTCTGTCAGTGGACTAAACACTGTCCAGAAATGACGGATATCATTTTCAACAGGTAACGCAGAAGCTGTAATAAAGTACTGAGCCACCCATGACGATAAGTACGACAGAAATCCATAGTAGTACTCCAATGGAAATAATACAATAGCCGTGAGGATGTTGAAAAAATCGTGATAGGTACCCGCTGCCACAGCACGCCTGAATTCTTTGCGTCTGTTGATGAAACCCAGCGAAACAATTGTACTGGTAATGGTGGTGCCGATGTTTGCACCCATAATGATGGGAATGGCTCCTTCCAGCGTTATCGATCCGGAAGCTACCAATGCTACCACTAACGATGTGGTGGTAGAACTGCTTTGCAACATGGCTGTGATCAATAGCCCAATGAAAAGACCTGTAAATGGATTGGAGGTTGCCAGCAAAATGGTTTCTGCCACACCTTTGCCCAGGTGTTGCAGGGAAGAAACCATCAGATCAAGCGCAAAGAGAAAAAGGATTAACGCGCCAACAATATAGAGCACAATCCGGAAGCTATTCCAGAGTTTTGGTTTCGAATCGATGGGCGTTACTGGTTCCAAGCGCAATAATCGTCAGTACGGATTGGCGAAGTTTAGCAATTACCATCCTGACTTAAAAATTCCTGATGTTATTAAACTTCTAATTCTTTCACGGCCATCCAGGCCATCAGCCCAGGACCTATCGCCAAAGCATCTTCATCAATGTCGAATGTTGGCGTGTGCACATAAGAGGTTAACCCTTTGGCTTCATTGCGTGTACCCAATCGATAAAACGAAGCAGGCACCACCTGCGAGTAGTACGCAAAGTCTTCCGCACCCAGGGTAATGTCAATATCCACTACATTGTCCTTACCAACATACTCAACGGCTGCTTGCTTAATTCGTCTTGTCAGCTCTGGATTATTTTCGAGGTAGGGATACCCACGAGAAATTTCAACCTCACATTTACCCCCCATACTTTCCGCTAATCCTACGGCCAGCTTTTCTATTTTCTGCAACGCTTGCTCTCGCCATACTTCATTCATGGCCCGAAATGTTCCGGCAATGTTTACTTCATCGGGTATGATGTTCGTAGCTCCTTTGCCAATGATATTTCCGAATGTTAACACTGTAGGTTGTTTCGGGCTGGCATTTCGACTAATCACTTGTTGCATGGCGATGATGATGTGCGAAGCAATCACGATCGGATCAATCGCCAGTTCCGGGGTTGCACCATGACCACCTCTACCGATTACTTTCAAATAGATTTCATCAGCACTGGCCATGTACATGCCTTCACGAAAACCGATTTTACCAACCGGAAGAAAAGGAAAAACATGCTGACCAATGATGCCGGCCGGTGTGGGGTTTTTCAACGCACCATCGCGAATCATGTACGATGCACCTCCCGGATTTTTCTCTTCGCCAGGCTGAAAGAGAAACCGAATGGTGCCTTCAAACTTAGCGCTTACTTCATTCAAAATTTTTGCCGTGCCCAGCAACGATGACGTATGCACATCATGACCACACGCATGCATTACGCCTGCGTTAGTCGACTTGTACGGAACGTTGTTGGCTTCCAGTATCGGCAGCGCATCCATGTCGGCTCGCAACGCAATAGTTTTCTTTCCGGGATTTTTCCCTTGAACTTCGGCCACCAGACCGGTAGTAGCCAGCGACTGAATGGCTGTGATGCCAAACGATCGGAGTTGCTGTTCAACATACTGAACCGTGTTGAACTCCTGATAGGAAAGCTCCGGATGCGCGTGAATATGTCTTCGAAAACCTACTACCTCCTGACTGTAACGCTGTGATAGCAATTTTATTTCTTCCAGAATCTTCATAGTACGACCTAAAAAAGTAAAGGTATTTATTTGGGTCGAAAGTTTTGCGCGATTGGGAGTCGTTTCTTTGTTCTCCTATCGTTTAGTCCAGCGCTGCCTCGTTTAACTGCACACCAGCTTGCCGGGTAATGGAATCCATTTCCACCGCTTGTTCCTTAATTCTTGCAAAAAGAAATGCAAAGTCGGGGGTTGCCTCTACACTCGACAGGTCAATAAGCCCAAGTATGCGAGCAAGCGGAGCCCGAACCCTGTGCGAGTTGGTGAAGGCCAGTTGAATGAGCTTTTCATTCTTAATCTTTACCAATCGCGTCTTTTCTTCCACCAATCCTTCCAGGTGATTGTTGATGTAGGTAAGCGACTCCTGATTTTGACGGAGCTCTTCATTTTGCGCGTCAACTTCAGCATTCAACTTAACAAGTTCAAGATTAGCTGCTTCAAGTTGGGCTTGGTTAGCAACATATAAATTCTTCAATAATGCTGTAGGAACGGAGATAATGACGTACATGGTAATATACGGTATCGCCTCACGAATAGACTTTATCAAGTTGTCAGGGTTCTCAATAACCTTCAGCGTAAGAATGACCAGCAAGCCTACAGCCGTAACACCGTGCATAACACGCTGCACTGTTTTCGTTAACAAAAGTGAATACACAAACCCAAGCAGGATAAGAATACTGAGATTAATTCCTCCAAAGTATCCACTCATTACCCAGGATCGGGCTATCACAATACCCAAAAATCCTACCGTAACCAGTATTACAGAAGCCTGAAAGAACGAGCGCTTGTAGATTGCAAACGACCCAAAGACAATGACAATCGAAACCACGTCATTCACAATTATCATGACATTATTCGATTGAACAACAAAGTCAAACACACTCAAAAGAACGGTCGAGGTGATCAGAATGTATTGAAACAGTTCATAGAACTGACGCTCAAATTTACTCCTGGATTCCATGCTCATGATTGAAAGAAATGTTATGAAAGGTAGCAAATTTATACGCCTGCACACCGTGCAAAAATTGCCCAAGCCGTACACCCGTTGTGGGGTATATTTTAAAAACATTTAGTTGTGATTACGTGTTGATCACCGGATATTGCGCGCTCCATTTTTAATTAACCCAAATGATGCGAAAGAATATTTTAGTAACGGGCTTCGCAATCTGTGTTGGAGTGGCCGCCTTCGGTCAAGACAAAAACATGAAGCCACTGGAATTGAATGACCTGTCTGCATTTAAACCACAAGCCGGTAACTGGCAAATTGTGGGCGATGTAATGATGAATCCTAACGTGGATACGCACCACACTCCCGCCCCACCTCCAGCCGAGACAAAAAAAGGCAAGAAGTCAAAAACGCAGCCGGCACCCGAACCACCAAAAGCGGTAACGTTTACAGCGGGCAGTGGAATTTTGCTCAACATAAACGATGATGTAAAAAAAGATCAGCTCGTAAGTGTTCTTGAGCATGGCGACATCGAACTGGAACTTGAGGTAATGCTGCCCAAAGGATCGAACTCCGGAATTTACCTGCAAGGCCGCTACGAAGTTCAACTGTTCGACAGCTGGGGCAAAAAAAATCCCTCCTTCTCCGACATCGGAGGCATCTATCGCAACTGGGAAAATCAACCCGGCAAAATTTACATGGGCAAAGCTCCGCTCACCAACGCGGCAAAAGCCCCGGGACTCTGGCAAACAATGAAGATATCGTTTCGGGCTCCACGCTTTGATGCCACCGGAAAAAAAATCAGCAATGCTAAATTTGTTTCGGTTGAACTTAACGGGGTAAAAATTCACGACAATATTGAAGTACCTCTTCCCACGGGTGGACCGATTGAGAACAACGAAAAAGCGCTAGGCCCGCTGGTTATTCAAGGCGATCACGGACCGGTAGCTTTTCGAAACATTCGCTACAAACAAATGACCGAAAACAATGTTGCGTTAACCGGAGAAGTAACCTACAAACTCTACCGCGGAACCTTTCAGGATGTAGCCGCGATGACCGCACAAAAACCATTCAAGACGGGCACAACCCCTGAGCTTAGCGCTGAGGTAATTGAAGATGAAAATAACTACGGGGTTATCTACTCCGGAAGTATTTCAGTACCTGCAACAGATGACTACAATTTTTTGCTAACCGTAACCGGAGGTGCTGTGCTGAAGATAAACGGCCAAACCCTTGTTGATGTACAACGGGGTGACGACTGGAGTAATCATCGGGCAACACTTGATCTGGCTGCTGGCAATTATCCCTTTGAAATCATCAACTTTAAAACAGCATCATGGATGCCACCGCGCCTTCGTTTCGGAGTAAGCACTGCATCCACCTACCAAAAGCAACTACAGGCATTCAACTCTTATCCGCCAAGCGATGACCCAACGGCACCGATTCTTATTGAGGCTGGAAGCACACCACGTCTGCTCCGTGCCTTTGTTGATTTCAACGGTGATAAAAAGCGCAGACTTACACACACCCTTGGCGTAGGCGATCCAAGCGGAACGCACTATGTGTATGATCTTGAGTCGGGCAATCTCATTTGTGTATGGCGTGGCGCTTTTGTAGATGCCACACCTATGTGGCACGATCGTGGCGATGGCTCATTCCGTCCAAGAGGAGCCGCCCAATACCTGTTCATTAATCAACCCCTGGCGTTGCTTGCTAACCCGAACGAAGCATTTCCGATAGTAAGCAAGGATGACGAGTTCATCCCGAAAGGGTACACCATCGAAGAAACCACCGGTCGCCCCACATTTAAATACCTGTACAAGGGTATTACGATAGAAGACAACGTTTATCCTGACGACAATGCCCGAAGCATTACGCACGAGATTAAATTAAAAAGTGAATCGGCCCATACCGGCCTGTACTATAAACTCGCTGAAGGTGCCTCTATCCTGGCGATGCCGGATGGCGCGTACGCCATCGATGACAAACAGTACTATGTAAAATCGTCCAGCGCTGCATTTATTCGCGAAGTAAATGGCAAGAAAGAACTGGTAACTGCGGTAACAGGAAATTCAATCAAGTACACCATCATTTGGTAATTCGAAAAATGAAAATGATTATGAGATCAGCAATAAAAAAAGTCTTCACAGTAGTCATGATGATTGGCTGTACGCTTGCAGCATGGAGTCAGCGCGTTCCTACCGAAGACGATTACTACAAAATAATTACCGTTCCGGCACCCGAAGGTGTACTACTTGAAGTGGGTGGAGTGGCCACCCTGCCCGATGGGCGCATTGCCGTGTGTACACGCAGAGGCGATGTGTGGGTCATTGAGAATCCTGCAGGCGACACACCACAATACACGTTGTTTGCAACCGGTCTTCATGAACCACTCGGACTTGCCTACAAAGACGATGCACTTTATGCAGCGCAACGCGGTGAACTTACCAAACTTAAAGACACCAATGGCGATGGCAAAGCCGATGTGTACGAAACCATTTATGCCTGGCAACTCTCCGGCCATTATCACGAGTATTCCTTTGGCCCGAAGATCGCCCCCGATGGTGGCTTCTTCGTAACGGGCAACGTTGCCTTTGGTAACGAAGAATGGTGGCGCGGTGAAAGTCGCAGACCGATGCGTGGATGGACTATGAAAATTCATCCTGACGGAACGATGGAGCCCTGGGCCACCGGCATGCGCTCACCTTGCGGACTGGGTATGATTGATGGTGAATTATTTTATGACGACAACCAGGGCGATTGGATGGGATCGGGCGGTATCTGGCATGTAACCAAAGGAAGCTTCACCGGGCATCCGGCAGGGTTACAGTGGACAACCCTTCCAAACTCTCCGGTAAAACTTACTACTGAACAATTTCTCGCACAGATTGATGAACGCAAAGTCAGGAAGAACGGACAGTATGTAAAACCAGAAAATATTATTGACGAGAAAAATCCAAGCTTTTTGTTCACCGCCAAAGAGAAATTTCCGGAGCTGCGCTTGCCTGTTGTGTGGCTGCCGCACGGTGTACTGGGAATTTCAAATTCAGAAATCATTCGCGATGAAACAGCCGGAAAATTTGGTCCGTTTGCCGGACAGATTTTTGTAGGCGATCAGGGACAAAGTAAAATCATGCGGGTAGTACTAGAAGAAGTAAAAGGCGAGCTGCAAGGTGTAGCGTTCGATTTCCGTTCCGGATTTCAATCGGGTGTACTGCGCATGAACTGGGGCCACGAAGGTTACTTGTATGCAGGCGAAACCAACCGCGGCTGGGGCTCAGCCGGCACAACAAACTCAGGCTTGCAGCTATTGAAGTGGACCAACAAAGTACCGATGGAAATGAAAACTGTTCGCGCTATGCCCGATGGTTTTGAACTTGAATTCACCAAACCTGTTGATAAAGCAAAAGCCGAAGATCTGTCGTCATACGGTGGACGAAGTTTCATTTACAAATATCATCCGGTGTATGGCAGCCCAACTGTAAATGAAGAAAAACTGAACATCAAAGGCGTAAACGTTTCAGCCGATGGTATGAAAGTACGGGTAGTAATCGACAACCTTCGTCAATACTACCTGCACGAAATTCTCGTTCCGGGCATACGCTCAACGGATGGATTACCTGTGCTGCATGCTACGGCATACTACACCCTCAACAACATTCCTGACGGAGCAAAACTTCCTGCGAGCCAATTAAGTACCAAACGAAGTGTTACTACAAAGACAGCGGTGCCCGTAAAAAGCACAACAACAAAGTCGGCAACAAAGGCACCAACGTATGCTGAGATCGAACCACTGTTGGTTAAAAATACGTGTACGGCCTGTCACCAGGTAAGCAAGCGTCAGGTTGGTCCTGCATTTGTCGACATCGCAAAACGCAATTATACCAACGAGCGAATTGTTCAATTGATTTATAATCCAGAACCAAAGAACTGGCCCGAGCATGAAACACCAATGGCTCCGATGCCACAAGTGCCAAAAGCCGAAGCGTTGAAAATTGCCGCCTGGATAAACTCACTGAAAACGGAAAAAGCTCCAACACCATAACCGAAATAAGGCTGATCCTCTGATCAGCCTTATTTGTTACTGAACAGATCGAAACACTGCGCATTTCTGGTTACTTTTAAGTACACAACAGCAGGTATGAATCAGATAAAAATCGGAATCATTCGTGAGGGCAAAGTTCCACCAGATAAGCGAGTTCCTTTTACCCCATTGCAAGTCGAGGAGATTGAACAACGGTATGCACAGGTAAAAGTTCTTTGCGAAGAAAGTCCGATCCGCTGCTTCAATGATGATGAGTACCGAGAACTTGGAACAGCAGTAAAAACCAATCTTTCCGAGTGCGACATTCTGATGGGCATCAAAGAAGTTCCCATCGACAAATTAATAGACGGCAAAACCTATCTCTTCTTTTCGCACACCATCAAGAAGCAACCGTATAATCGAAAGCTATTGCAGGCGATTCTGAAAAAGAAAATCAGAATGATTGACTATGAAGTTATCAAGGATAAGCTGGGAAACCGTCTGGTGGCGTTCGGACGGTATGCAGGCATTGTTGGAGCCTACAATGGATTGTGGGCCTACGGAAAACGTTTTGGCACATTCTCGCTTCGAAGAGCACACGAGTGTTTTGATGTTAATGACTTAAAACTTGAGCTTAGAAAAGTTAAGCTTCCCGCTGTTAAAATTATTCTTACAGGTGCCGGCCGCGTGGGAAAAGGATCCATGGAAACACTTGACACTGCAGGCATTCGCAAAGTGAATGCACAAGATTTTCTCACCAAACAATTCAATGAACCCGTTTATGTTCAGCTGAGCAGTGCAGACTATCATACCCGAAAAGAAGGAGGCCACTTTAATCGTGAAGAATTTCATCAACATCCCGATCGTTACGCTTCACGCTTCGCTGATTTTACAAAAGTGGCTGATGTGCTGATGGCCGGTGCTTATTGGAATCCATCTGCCCCCGTTCTTTTTACAACACAAGAAATGCTGTCTTCTGATTTCAAAATCAAAATCATTGCCGACATCACTTGCGATATTGGTGGCTCCATACCCAGCACAAAGAAAGCAAGCACCATTGCCGACCCACTTTACGATTACGATCCGGCCACCGACACGCTGCAGCCTCCGCTGTCAGATGAAAAATTTGTAACGGTTATGGCCGTTGACAATCTGCCCTGCGAATTGCCGCGAAGTGCTTCGGAAGAATTTGGACAAGATCTGATCAACAAAGTATTGCCGCTGTTGATCAACAAAGATGAAGATGACATTATCAAACGGGCAACCATAACCGAGAAGGGCCATCTTACTCCACACTTTAGCTACCTGAGTGAATACGCCAATGGAAATTAGGCACCATAGCGAGCCATCATACTTCTTATAAATCCGCCATAAAAATCTGCAAACTTTAATCCATGGGAATCGCGCGCAGTCATCCCTTGCCACGGAGGGAGTGAAGCCGCTTCAATATTGGTTGTTATCCGAAAGAATCGATACATGATCCAAAGCATTGCGCGCTGCCACCATTTTCCATTATCGACAAAGTCTGTAATAATCCAGGCTCCTCCTGGTTTAAGCATTTGCCTGATGCTTTTAACAATGCCCTCAAGCTTTGACACCGGAAACAAGTCCAGGAAGAATTGAGTGATCACCACATCAAACGTCTCATTCGATAAAACTTCGCTGGAATGCACAAACCTCACTCTGCTCCTATCATTCAAACCAATTTTGCTTCGTGCGCTTTCAAGCATGGCAGCAGACGCTTCTACATAAACAATCTGGCAGGTAGTATTTAACTGAAGCAAGGCGCATGCAACCTTTCCGGTACCACCACCTAAAATCAATATATGGGCATATGCTGGAATCTCCTTGAGATAAAAAAGTTGTGCCCGGATAATACTATTTCCAAACACAACGCCAGCCAGTACATCATAAACCGGAGCAACGTTATCGAAATTGTTTACTGTCTTCATGGCAACAGATAAAGTAACGGGATACAGAAAACAATATCGCCAACAAGGCGAAACCGATCATTCGCTTCGAAGTAGTGGCGAAATAAACAAATCAGAAATAGAATCAGGTTCATACCAAGAATGATAACTTGTATGCGACCAAACGAAGCTGCGTCTGCGGTAAGCCCAACAACAAGGAGTAAGAGCACACCGATAAAAATTTTACTGGTTCTCAATCCCAGCACGGTAACAAACGACTGATGTCCATCGCGCTTATCCTTTTCATAATCAAACCATGAAAAGAGTATTAAATTCAGTAATGCCGTAATAAAAAATTGTGCGATCACAGCCCAAGGCCATGCATGCCACTCCAGTGTAGTAACGCTGACTGACGGAAGTAAAATACCAATGGTGTAGAGAAATGCTATAAAAAATTCTTTCAGAAAATTAAGGTACCGATGAATCAATAAGTAAAGGCCAACGAACACCGCCATCACTAATCCCCCAATCAAAACAGGTTTTCTAACAAAAAAAATAATGACAACATTAACGGCCACCGCCACGATGGTTATCCACGATAACATTCTGAAATGCTGTTGGTGAAACTGATGCCGCGTGGTAGCGGCCGTGGTTTTAATCTTTCGGGCATCCATCAAATGATCAACCGTGTAAATGATCCACACCGAAAGGCCAAGCGAAATAATTCCATATGAAAGAATGTTTACTTCCAAAAGCCTGGCAAAGAATAACGCTGAACAAATCGCACCTAAAGCAACGTCTATACTGAGCAAATTAATGATGCGATAAGTGGCGAAAAGCTTTTGTGTCATGGGTAAAAAGTAGACAGCCTCCTGGCGTTCAAGTTAAGGAAAGATACTACAGGTTGAATCCGCCCGATACAAATAGATTATTACACTACTCCATCTTTGGGGTTATTCTCCTACCTTGTACGTGCAACTTCCCAGTAACCCGATGCTCAAAAAAACACCAACGCACGTTCTTGTAATTCTACTCTTTGTTGCTCCGATACTAACCCGTGGACAGGAAGTTGTAAACGACTCTGTCAGCCGGCATTCTATTATTAAGCACACCTCGAAAGGGTTTGTCTTTACAACATCCGATAAAAATTACGAACTTCAAATTGCTGGCAGATTACAAATCGACAATCACATTTTGATAGGTCTACAAATTGGACTATCCGCATATCTATTTCAAAATTAAAGAATTGACATTACCTTTAACATAGACCTATCGTTAAGCGCCTTGCAAATTCCATTTGAACCTCTCCTTGCTGGAAGAAAACTAAATCTTCATCTCATCCTGGAGTACATTGCGTTCTTTACAGCTTATCGTTACTATTTGTACGAGCGCCAGCAAGCCAACGACCCAATCTCAACATCAAACCGTTTGTCTATAATCATAGGTGCTGCTATTGGGGCATTTCTTGGTTCACGGTTGATTGGCTTTCTTGAAAAGCCAACAATTACTATCACCTGTGAAAAATTTCTCCAACTCCTTCAAGTCAAAACTGTAATGGGCGGATTATTTGGTGGACTTTTGGGAGTGGAGGTGATGAAATGGAAGCTTGGTGAAGAAAAATCCTCCGGTGATCTTTTCACTCTACCGATTATACTTGGAATTTTTATCGGACGTATCGGATGCTTCCTTTCTGGAACGAATGAGTTCACCTATGGTACCATAACATCCGCCTTCACCGGAATGGATTTGGGTGATGGTCACCTTCGACATCCACTAACTTTGTATGAACTAATCTTCCTTATTGTACTATTCTTCACAATACGAACGATTCGCTTTCGGATTCCTCTTAAGGCAGGATCGCTATTTCAGTTCTTTATGATCAGCTACTTTGGCTTCCGATTTCTCCTGGAGTTCCTAAAACCGAATACCTTCCTTCCCTTAGGACTTAGTAGTATTCAATGGCTTTGTATTGTTTGTTTCATCTACTATTATAAAACCATTCTAAGAATAAACTAGCATGCCTACAAGAAAGTATACCTACTATGATTTCACTCTAAGTCTTTGCCCGGTTTGTTTGCAACGGATTGACGCTAAAATCATATTTGAAAATGATAATGTATTCATGCTTAAACGTTGTCCGGCACATGGCAATTCTAAGGTTCTAATTGCAGATGATATTGACTATTACAAGAACATCAGAAACTATAACAAGCCCTCTGAGTATCCTCATTCGTTCAATACAAAGACGCATTATGGATGCCCGTATGATTGCGGGTTATGTCCAGACCATGAGCAACATTCTTGTTTAACGGTTGTTGAAATCACCGACCGATGTAATCTCACATGCCCAACCTGTTACGCAGGGTCTTCGCCCACTTATGGCCGGCATCGTACGTTAGAGGAGGTTAAAAAAATGCTTGATGCCATTGTTACTAACGAGAGAGAACCGGATGTAGTACAATTGAGCGGTGGTGAGCCAACCTTACATCCACAATTTTTCGACATCCTTGATTACGCCAAATCCCTTCCCATCAAGCATCTCATGGTAAACACCAACGGGATTGAGATTGCTAAGGATTTCGAATTTACCAGACGCCTTGCAGCTTATGCTCCTGAATTTGAGATCTACTTGCAGTTTGATTCATTCCAAAATGATGTTCTCCAATCGATGAGGGGTGCCGATCTTCTTAAAGTTCGTGAGCAGGCTCTCGCTCATCTTAACGAACTAAATTTATCAACAACGCTTGTTGTTACCCTTCAAAAAGGTTTGAACGATGACGAGATTGGAAAAATAATCGAGTTTGCTCTTCAGCAACGCTGTGTTCGGGGAGTGACCTTCCAACCGACACAAGCAGCGGGGCGAATGGAAAACTTCAATAGTCAGACGGATCGAATTACACTAACAGAAGTACGAAGAAAGATCCTGGAGCAGACTAACATTTTCAATGCCGATGATATCATTCCGGTACCATGTAATCCCGATGCACTTGCTATGGGTTATGCGCTAAAACTTGGCGGGGAGGTATTTCCCTTGACACGCTACATCAATCCAAACGATTTGCTGGATAATAGTAAGAACACTATCATTTACGAACAGGATGAGCAGTTGAAAGGAAAGATGATAGAACTATTCAGCACAGGAAATTCGATTGAAGGAGCCGCTGATAAACTCCAATCACTGCTCTGTTGCCTCCCACAAATTGAAGCGCCATCGCTTAGCTATGACAAGCTGTTCAGAATTATTATCATGCAATTCATTGACGCCTACAACTTCGATGTACGTACCATCAAAAAGTCGTGTGTTCATATTGTCGATAAAAACTATAAAATCATTCCATTTGAAACAATGAACTTGTTTTACCGTGATGAAAAACAAAAACGATTAGAACAACTTAAAAAACAATATTCATGATACTGGCTGACTCACTGGGAGATGCACTTGCGATGATATTTCTTCTCATTGCAGGTATAATGGTTGGTCCTCCGATTATTCTCTTGATTATCGGATTGACAAAACGAAAGAAGGACCCAAGTCAAGCCAAAACGTTCTATCTCCTTGCACTTGTATACATCTTGGTGAGCGGAGGGATATGCGCATCTATGGTCATGTAGCAAAAAGTCCACTAAACAGCGGACTTTTAATCTTAGCTAATATTTTTCCTATGCCGACTTCAACGCTTCTGCACCACCAACAATCTCGAGGATTTCTTTTGTGATGGCCGCCTGGCGTGTTCGGTTGTAGGTAAGTTTCAGTTCTTTTAAAAGTTCACCGGCATTATCGGTTGCTTTATCCATAGCTGTCATTCGTGCGCCATTCTCGGCAGCGTTGGAATCCAGCAAAGCTTTGAACAATTGTACCTTCAGCGACTTTGGAATTAATCCGGTAACAATCTCTTCCTGGCTGGGCTGATAGATATAATCGATCTGCGCAGAAGTTTCAGCAGCATCCGTTGAAGGAAGAATAGGCAGCATCTGTTCGGTGCGCAGAATCTGTGTGGCTACGTTTTTAAATTCATTGTAGATCAACTCTACCTTATCGAATTTTCCTTCGCGGAAACTATTCATTACAAAGTCGCCCGCTTCCGACACCTTCTCAAACGTAAGGGTGCTAAACAGCAAGGAGTAATCACCAATCACATTGATTTTGCGCTTTCCAAAAAAATCAGCAGCCTTCTTACCGATGGTAAGCACTGTTACATTTCCACGTTGGGCCTGCTCGCTGTACTTCTCGTCTATCAGGTTAGATACGCCTTTAAAAACGTTGCTGTTAAACGATCCACAAAGTCCGCGATCAGAACTCACCGCAATGATCAATACTTTTTTTACTTCACGAACCTGGCTATACCATGTATCGCCATCAGCACCATCCTGTGCAGCCGATACGTTCTTCAGGATCTGGTTAAGCTTCAGCGCGAACGGGCGCATTTGCGTAATCCGTTCCTGTGATCTGCGCAACTTGGCAGCCGCCACCATCTTCATGGCTTTGGTGATCTGCTGCGTGCTGATAACCGAGGTAATTCTGTTTTTTACTTCCTTTAAACTAGGCATGGTTCAATGTGCAAATAATCAATGTGCTGATGAGAGCACATTGATCATGGTATATTGATTAATTAAATTTTGCTGCTAAGTCGGTGGCTACTTTCTTGATTGTAGCAACATCAGCATCTTCAAACTTTCCAGCACGGAGATTATCCAACACGCTTCGGTTCGAGTGACGCATCAGTTCCAGAAATTCTTTCTCGAACTGTTTCACTTTTACAACTGGTACGGAGTCCATGAACCCACGTGTTGATGCCGTGATGATGGCTACTTGCTCCTCTACCGGAACGGGAGCAAACTGATCCTGCTTCAGGATCTCAGTGTTCTTTCTACCGCGCTCGATAGTAAGTTTTGTAGCAGCATCAAGATCTGAACCGAATTTTGCAAATGCTTCCAGTTCGCGGAACTGTGCCTGATCCAGCTTCAAGGTGCCGGCAACTTTCTTCATTGACTTGATCTGCGCTGAACCACCCACGCGTGATACCGAAATACCTACGTTGATCGCAGGGCGAATACCCGAGTTGAACAAGTTGGTTTCAAGGAAGATCTGACCGTCAGTAATTGAGATTACGTTTGTCGGGATGTATGCCGATACGTCACCGGCTTGTGTTTCGATGATCGGGAGAGCCGTTAATGAACCACCACCTTTCACCAAGTGCTTGATGGAAGCTGGAAGGTCATTCATATTTTTAGCGATATCATCGTTGTTGATGATTTTCGCAGCTCTTTCCAACAGACGAGAGTGAAGGTAGAACACATCACCAGGATACGCTTCACGTCCAGGAGGTCTTCTCAACAACAACGACACTTCGCGGTATGATACTGCCTGCTTAGACAAGTCATCGTAAACTACCAACGCAGGGCGACCGGTGTCACGGAAGAACTCACCGATAGCGGCACCTGTAAACGGAGCAAAGAACTGCATAGGAGCAGGATCGGATGCTGAAGCCGATACGATAACGGTATACGGAAGCGCACCTGCCTTTTCAAGCGATGACGCCACGCTGGCTACCGTTGAAGCTTTTTGTCCGATGGCCACATAGATACAGAACACAGGCTTGCCGGCTTCGTAAAATTCTTTCTGGTTAACGATCGTGTCGATCGCCACAGCAGTCTTACCTGTCTGACGGTCACCGATGATCAACTCGCGCTGACCACGACCGATTGGAATCATCGAGTCGATCGCTTTAACACCAGTTTGCAACGGCTCGTTTACCGGCTGACGGAAAATTACACCCGGAGCTTTACGTTCCAGCGGCATTTCATACAGATCGCCAGCCAATGGGCCTCTGCCATCGATGGGCTCTCCGAGCGTATCAACAACACGGCCGAGCATGCCATCGCCTACTTTTACGGAAGCGATTTTACCCGTACGTTTTACAGTATCGCCTTCGCGAATGTCTTTTGATTCACCCAGCAATACGGCACCTACGTTGTCTTCTTCCAGGTTCAACACCAGTGCGCGAAGTCCGTTGGCGAACTCCAACAACTCACCGGCTTGTGCCTGGGTAAGTCCGTAAATACGTGCCACACCGTCACCCACGCTAAGTACGGTTCCTACTTCTTCAAGCTGTGCTTCGGTGCGTGACTGCGAAAGTTGTTCGCGCAAAATCGCTGATACTTCTTCGGGTCTGATCTCTGCCATGATATCGTTAATCGTTATATTTTGTTAATCTGTTTATTGTCAGCCTTTCGAGGCTTAGTATTCCTTTATGTATGGATTCTCGCTGAACTTTACTTTCAGTGTATTCAACTTACTCTTGATGGATGCATCAACCTGACGATCGCCTACATTCAGCACAAAGCCACCGATCATAGAAGGATCTATCTTCTCAATCAATTCTACTTTGTTTTCTTTCTGAATGTTGTTTACCATTTTCTCAAATTCTGCTCGGAGTTTTGCATCGATGGGTGTGGCCGTTACTACTACAGCTTTGCCAATACCCTTAACCTGATTGTAGGCATCGTGAAAGAGGTCTGCAATTACCGGCAACAGGGGCTCACGGTTTTTTCGGGTAATGATATCCAGAATGGCCATGGTAAGTGCATTTACTTTACCACCGAAAATCTTGTTAAGAATTTCTCTTTTCTTGTCGTGTTTAATCACCGGGTTGTTGAGCATCAACACAAAGGGCCTGTTCTCTTCGCACACTTTCGAAAACAACAGCATGTCCTGATGCACTTGCTCCAGTGCATTTTTCTCTACGGCCAGGCCTAAGAGCGATTTTACGTAGCGCGATGCCGCACGGGTATCTGCCATGGCTTAGTTAATCTTTAAGTCTTTGATGTAGCTCTCTACTAACTCCTTCTGCGCCTTATCGTCAGCCAGGTTTTTCTTCATCAGCTTTTCAGCCACAGATAAGGAAAACATTGCTACCTGGATTTTAACTTCTTTCAATGCAGCCTGTTTCTCGATGTTGATGGCCGCGCGGGCATCTTCAATAATTTTATCGGCCGATTTCTTAGCTTCCTGTTGCGCTTCGTCTTTCATGCGGTTTGCCACTTCACGTGCTTCACGCAACATTTTATCGCGTTCTTCACGAGCCTCCTTCAACAGTTTCTCGTTGTCTGATTTCAGCTTTGACATTTCCTGACGAGCATTCTCGGCAGTCGACAAGGCTTCCTGAATAGACGTTTCGCGCTCTTTCAGTGAGCTGAGGATAGGTTTCCAGGCAAGTGTTTTAAGCAGGAAGAATAGTCCTACAAAAACTATGAATTGCCAAATGATGAGTCCCGTGCCGGGGGTAAGAAGTTCCATGATCTATAAATTATTCCGATGTAGTTTCTACAAAAAAGAAACTTGCCCGGCCAAGTGCCTAAGGCAAGTTTCAAAGACTTTTAAGCTAAAGTCCAAATGAGCAAGCAAATAACGAGGGCGAAAAGAGCGGCAACCTCGATAAGAGCTGCGATGATAAGCATCGCACCCTGAATCTTACCAGAAGCTTCAGGCTGACGAGCCATACCTTCCATGGCAGAGCCACCGATTTTACCAATACCAATTCCTGCGCCAATTGCAGCAAGACCGGCACCGATACCCGCACCCATAACTGCTAAACTCATGTCTAATAAAAGTGCTAATAACATAGTGTTATATATTTAAGTGAAACAAGCCTTAGCACGACTCTCATCGCGATAAGGATATCTTTAATCTATTAATGATGCTCATGATCGGCTGTTGCCATCCCAATGTACAGAGACGTAAACAGCGTAAATACATAAGCCTGAATTCCAGCTACCAATAATTCAATGAGGTTAATGAAAAGCACGATGAGGCTGGATATAAAACCAACCGTTACACTTTGAAAAATAAATGCCAGACTAATCAAACTCAGCAATACTATGTGACCCGCTGTAATCGCCACAAACAAACGAACAGTAAGGGAAATCGGCTTCGTGAAGATTCCTATAATTTCTACTGGAAGAATAACAATGCGCAGCGGCAAGGGAACACCCGGAGTCCAGAAGATGTGCCCCCAATATCCTTTGTTGCCATTTACGTTCGTCAGAATAAAGGTTAGTACGGCTAATGTCAAGGTTACTGCAATATTTCCGGTAAGGTTGGCAGCACCCGGTAGTAAGCCTAATAAATTTCCGAAGAGAATAAAGAAAAATAAGGTGAGCAGGTAGGGCAAAAACTTTTCGTAGTTGTGGCCCATGTTTGGCCTTACAATCTCATCGCGCACAAACACAATGATTGGCTCGAAAAAGGATTGAATACCGCTTGGGGCCTTGCCCTGGTTTTTCTTGTACCCTTTTGCAACAGCCAGGAATACCAGCATCAATAACGTGGCGTTGATCAACAGCATGGCTACGTTCTTGGTGATGGAAACATCCAAAACACCCTTACCGGAACTGGCCAGAGTGATGTGGCCGTGCTCTAATTTGTAGCCATTGTATTCTACAACATTGTGGTGTTCATCATAAAAGTTATGGGATGAGAAAATATCCAAACCTTTCTCGGAAGAATAGACAATCACCGGCAGGTAAATAGTACCATAGTGACCATCCCAAAGATGCCAGATGTGGTCATCCATCACGTGGTGAAGAATCACCTCGCTGGCATTAAATTCTACCGGTTTTTCTTCGGCATCAGAAGCCTTGGAAATGGTAGAAAACCCGAATGCAAAAAGCAGTGCTAAAACTAGGGAAGAGCGGCTGATTCTGTTCAAAAATGCGGTCATTTGGGCGATTTACGAGGTTTTCAAAATCCGACCGCAAAGGTATTAATTCTGGTTCCACAAAAAAATCTTTTAAAAAAAAATTGGCCTTATTCAACGGGGGTTCTTCGCTGAGATTTTATGATGGAGAAATCCGATTTCCAGCGCTGTGAAAACAAAATAAACCACCAGGAAAAAGACAACATTTGCGCCCGCCCCGGCCTTGTTCTGAGTAACCATCACCCAACAATACACGGCATAGGCAACCAGTTTCAGCACCATCATAATAAGGTAGAGCTGAACGAAAAGCTCGGGCTTCTCAACCCTGACCAGGTATCGGTAAATAATGGCCGTTCCAAATAGCAGAAACATGAGGGTTTGATAAAAGAAAGAGGGCATAGGAAAGAAGCCCTGGCCATGACCAACCCAAACCGCGCCCCCGAGAATAAGGGCTGTTGCTAAGAGGAACGCAAAAAAACGAATCAAGGATTGTCGCGATTAATAGACTTGTAGACTTGGTACATCATTCCTCCGAAGGCTGCAAAGCCAAACAACAGCATGAAGGCCGGAAACTTGATTTGAAGAAATTGGTCGAGCTTGTACCCCAGCCATCCAAATAAAGCAATGGCAGCCAGAAGCTGAAAGGCCAGGCTGCTATACTTCAGGTAGCTGTTAGATGGTTTTAACCTCGGGTTGTGGGATGGCTCGGTTGAGGCCATTGCTGTCTCCTATTTTAATGTCTTTCACCACAGCGCCCATCTTACAGGTACCATTAAAGACTGCACCGGGCTCAACCACCATTTTACCGGTAATGATATCACCGTTGATCACGGCTGTGGCCTTGAGCACCAACAATTCAGACACTTCAATTCTTCCTCTTACTTCTCCTTCAATGTCTGCGTTTTGTGCGATAATATTTCCCTGCACATGCGAGGAGTTGCCCAGGGCAACTTTTGATTTCGACTTTACATTACCCGTAACTTTTCCTTCAATGCGGATGTTACCGTAGGTTTCAATATTTCCTTCGAGGAAAGTTCCCTTGCCGATGGTGTTGCTGGAGTTGCTAATCTCTTCGGCTACGCGTTTTTGTTCTTTTGAAGTTAGCATGACGGTTCTGGTTTTTAAAAAGTTACAAATTCTTCAGGGTTCAGCGAGTTGCCATTGTACCACAATTCAAAATGAAGGTGTGGTCCATTGGTGAGTTCACCACTATTGCCAACTATGGAAATGATTTCACCTCCACTAACAAAGGTACCAACTTTTTTCAGAAGTTGAGCATTGTGCTTATAGGCGGAGATCAGGTTGCCCCGGTGCTGCACCATAATGACATACCCTGAGTCTTGTGTCCACGAAGAGAAGATCACCGTTCCATCGGCAATGCATTTCACCGGCTCGTTTGCCTTGGCTACTACATCAACGCCCAGGTGTCCCTTCTTGGCATCGTACATATCGGAGATAAAACCGGTAATGGGTGAGTAAAAAAAGGTCTCCTGCAATTCGCGGTACTTTGTCGTGGCCAATGTGATTACCGCTAAATCCGATTTCTCAAATTCTTTTCGAAAGCTCGAGTCCGAAGCTGAGGCCTTCAGGTCAGTGGGTTTATTTAAAATCTGCTGCTCGCCACGCAGAATTTCTGACGGGTCACTAAAATTGGCGGTATCACCACTAAGCACACGCTGAAAGTTGGCTATGAACTGATCTTTTCGGTCTACTTCCAGGGCCAGCGAATCTACCTTTTGCGCGAGACTAAACAATTGCTGATTCAATACCATTTGTTCGTGTTCCGGATCGAACCATTTGGCCAGGATCGTCTTCGACATAACAAGGCTCAGCATAAAAAAGCCTGTGAAAAAAATCACTGAAAAAAGAATAACTTTCGAATAGCTAAAGCCCATGCTGGTCTTCTCTTCGAAGTTCTCTTCATTGCGGATGATCAACTGATACCGGGTGGTCAGCCAGTTCGACAATGTTTTTTTTGGTTTCAAATTATTCCGCTTTTTTGCACAAAATTAGATATTCCGCTCTATTAAAATATGGAATATAGGATTTTTGCGTTTTACCATCACAAATAATAGTCGATTGAAGAACATTCTCCCATTCGTTACCCCGATCATCCTTCTCATCCTGATTGCGGCATGTTCTTCCGAAAATAATTCATTTACCGGAAAAGCGTATCACAACACCACTGCGCACTACAATGGGTACTTCTACGCCCGCGAAGAACTTCGGAAAATTGAAAATACACTCTGGCAAAGTCTGGATGACGATTACAATAAAATTCTACGACTCTACCCGGCACTCGATTCATCGCTTGCCAAAGGATATGAGAAAGAAATTCAGGAAGCTGTGAAGATGGCTTCCATCGCTATTCAACGACATCCTAACAGCAAGTGGGCCGATGATTGCTACATCCTGGTGGGCAATGCACGCCTGTACAGTCTGGATTGGGGCAACGCCATTCAAACGTACAAATTTGTAAACACGAAAAGCAAAGATCCGGATGCACGGCACAAAGCCATCATTCAACTCGTTCGCACCTTTACAGAGCACAAGGAATTTAATAACGCCCAGGCTGCGATCGATTTTGTGCAGAAGGAAGAACTAAGCAAAGTCAATAAAAAAAATCTGCTGCTGGAGAAAGCTTACTTCTACCAAGTGCAAGGCGACTACGACAATATGGTACGCAACCTTAGCGAAGCATACCCCTACCTGCGCAAGAAAGATCGGCCCGGAAGAATTTATTTTATTACAGGACAGGTATACCAGAAACTTGGCTTTGAAGCAGAAGCGTACAACTACTACAAAAAATGTCTTGCTACTAACCCCGAGTATGAAGTTGATTTCTACGCCCGACTTTACCTGGCCCAGGTGGCGGAGATTTCGAGAAGCCGGAGTTTAAATGCTGCCCGAAAGTCGTTTAAAAAATTATTGAAGGATAGTAAGAACAAAGACTTCAAAGACAAGATATACTATGAGATGGGTGTGTTTGAGCTCAAACAAAAAAATGTTAACGAAGCCATTGCCAACCTCAATCGGTCCATTCGCGAAGGCAACAATAAAAACATTGATGGCGAAGCATACCTTCGGTTAGGTGAAATTTACTACGACACGTTACGCAACTACGAACGCTCACAAGCCTACTACGACAGTGCCATCGGAGCGCTTCCGAAAGACTACGAAGGTTACGCGAAAATCAAAGCGCGCCAGGAAATCTTAAATGAATTCGTAAAAAACCTAAACACCATTACGTGGCAGGATAGTCTGCTGCAGATGGCCAGCATGGATTCGCTTGCGCTGCGCGCACGGATCGATTCATCGTTGCAAGCAAGAGAAAAAGCCGAGGCCAGAAAAAACACAAAACAAAAAAAGAAATCCAGGACTGTTCAAATCGATTCGCAGCCCGCCAATGTGTTTTCTTCCGGTGATGATGATCCATCCGGATCATCGGTGTGGTACTTTGGAAATCCATCAGCGATGGCGGCAGGACAAACAGAATTTAAACGCATCTGGGGTGAGGTGGTATTAGAAGATAACTGGCGAAGATCCATGCGATCATCAGCCACCCTTGCCCGAAAACCAGATGCCATCAATTCAGATCAAAATAAAAACGCGGCTGCTCCCGAAGAAACCGCAGCACCCATCGATCCGGTAGCCGCAGAATTTGAACGGATCAGCAAAGAACTACCGCGCACGCCCGAGCAAAAAGAAGAAGCCTTAAAGAAAATTGAAGATGCGTACTTTGCGCTGGGCGACATCTACCACTTTAAACTGGAAGAAGATGATAACGCTGTTTCTACCTATCACAAACTGCTAAGCCGCTTCCCAAAAACAGCGTATGAACCCGAAGTGCTCTACAAACTTTACCTGATAACAAAGGATACAGACCCAGCGAAGGCTGAACAATATGCCACACAATTGAAAACCAAATTTCCGGAATCGACTTTTGCCAAAATTCTGATCAACCCCAACTTTCTGGCAGAAAGCAGCCAGGCGATGGAAAAGCAAAAGGAGCTGTATCGAACCGCGTACGATGATTTCCAGAATGGCAACTATGCTTCCGCTCATCAGGTTATAACCCAGGCCTTAAACCTTGGCAGCACTGCGTTTACGCCTAACCTTACCTTGCTCAGCATTCTCATTGCCGGCAAAACTGAAAACGTAAGTCAATACCAATACCTGCTGGATGACTTCATCAAAAAAAATCCTGACACGGAAGTAGGCGACTACGCTAAAAAATTATTGGAAGCCTCCCGCCAGTTTGAACTAAACCAGGAAAAGAAAAAAGGTATTCAGTACATCCGCTCACTGGAAGAGCCTCACTACTTTGTGATCGTTCACCGAAAAGAAGAAAAGCTCACCGATGCTGCCTCTATTGCCATGGAAAAATTTAACGAAGCCAACTTCAACGACCTTCACCTGCGCACCAGCAGCCTGGAACTAAACGATGAGTACGCCCTCACGCTAGTAGCAGAACTTCCGCGTGTTACAGTAGCACTGGGGTTTATTCAAACATTCAACACCAAAGTGAGTTCGCTTGCCGAATTGCGAAACCATAAATTCGATACCTTTGTAATTACGAAAGACAATTTCGATATATTTTACCGAACAAAAGGTCTTGATGAATACCTCCAATTCTTTGAAAAAAACTACCCAAAAGAAAATCAGTAGTATCCTGCTGAGCCAGAATCCCTGGTTTAAAAAAATCACTAAAACGATCTGGATACTTTTCCTTTGCTTCATGCTCGGTTTTCCCGCGTACATCTATTCGGTGAAGTATGACCTCTTTGGTTTATTTGGCGGAATGCCAAGCCTGAAAGCCATTGAAAATCCGGAGAATGACCTCTCCTCAGAATTGATTTCAGCCGATGGTGTTTCCCTGGGATCATACTTTCGCTTTAACAGAAGTCAGGTAACGTACAATCAGCTTTCACCTCATCTGGTAAAAACATTGTTGATCTCGGAAGATCATCGCTTCTATGATCACTCCGGCCTCGACTTCAAATCGTATGTGCGTGTACTCTGGGGTATTGTTACGTTCAATTCAACAGGCAAAGGTGGCGGTAGTACCATTACCCAACAGCTTGCAAAAAATTTATTCAGCACCCGGGGCGATGAACTCGATGGCACCCTGACAAAAATCGGAGGCCCGGTAAAAATTCTGATTAGTAAAACCAAGGAATGGATCATCTCCATTCAGCTTGAAAAGAATTATACCAAAGAAGAGATCATCACCATGTACCTCAACACGGTTGCCTTCAGCAGCAATGCTTACGGTATCAAGGTTGCTTCGGAAACCTACTTCAACAAACAGCCGGATAGTCTTAATATTCAGGAAGCCGCTGTAATTGTAGGCATGTGTCAGAACCCGGCCTTGTTTGATCCGCATCGCTTCCCCAACAACTCCCTGAAGAAACGCAACGAAGTATTGTATAAACTATTCGATCACCAATACATCAACCGTGAAGTATACGACTCGCTTCGTGCATTGCCGATTGAACTGCGATTCTCGGTTCAGAATCATAATGCCGGCATTGCCACGTATTTCAGAACCGTACTGCGCAATGACCTGATGGCCTGGTGCAAAGAACACGGCTATGATCTGTGGGAATCGGGGTTGAAAATTTATACCACCATTGACAGCCGCATGCAGAAGTATGCCGAAGATGCCATGGCCGAACACATGGCCGTTTTACAACAGTCGTTCGACAAAGAATGGAAAACGCGTGGGCGAAATCCCTGGGTAGATCCTGACACCGGTGTTGAAATCAAAAACTTTTTACAAAAGAAAATCAAACGCACCGAAACATATCGCAACCTGGTAGCGCGCTATGGCGCGGGTTCCGATTCTATCGACATCATGCTGAAGGTTAAAAAGCCCATGACGATTTTCACCTGGAAGGGCGAACGCGATACCTTGTTCAGCTCGATGGATTCGTTGAACTACTACAACCGTTTTTTACAGGCCGGTGCTATGTCTATGGACCCGCAGACCGGTGCCATTAAAGCATGGGTAGGTGGTATCAATCACAAGTTCTTTAAGTACGATCACGTTAAGCAGGCGTCCCGTCAGCCGGGTTCTACCTTCAAACCGTTTGTGTACGGCACGGCCATTGAAGCTGGCTATTCACCTTGCCAGGAACTCTACGATATTTCACCAACCATTAAAGTACCCGGAACCACCTGGACGCCTGACAATGCATCCGGCCCGTTGAAAGGTACCGGTGAGAAAATGACCATTCGACAAGCTATGGCAAGGTCTGTCAATTCCATCAGCGCACAATTGATTCAACGTGTAACACCACAAAACGTAGTGGACTTTGCACATCGTTTAGGTATCACCAGTAAACTCGATGCAGTACCTTCCTTGTGCCTGGGCGTAAGTGATGTTACCTTGTTCGAGATGGTTGGGGCATATTGCAGTTTTGTAAACCTGGGCATTTCTATCGAACCTTATTACATCACCCGTATCGAAGACAAAAATGGAAACGTAATTCAAAACTTTGTGCCCAAAACAAAACAATCCATGGATGAACAATCCGCGTACAAAATGGTTTACATGCTTCGGGGTGGTGTTGAAGAAGAGGGCGGCACATCGCTGGGGTTGCCCCATCAGCTAAAAGTTGATAACGAAATAGGCGGTAAAACCGGAACCACCGATAACGCCTCCGATGGCTGGTACATGGGCGTAACACACAATCTCGTTACGGGTGTATGGGTTGGTGGCGATGAGCGAAACATTCACTTCCCCTCGTGGGACTTTGGTTCAGGCTCGAAGAGCGCTCGGCCCATCTGGTCGAAGTTTATGACGAAGGTGTACCAGGACCCAAATACTACCTACGGAAAAGGCTACTTCAAAAGACCAAAATCCGGATTGGATATGTCGCTCGATTGCAGTCGCTATGCATCTGCATCGGATACAACAGCAGCACCAGATCAGGAAATCTGGCAGCGGGAATATTAAACTTACTTCCGATATGAATAACCGGCTTACAGATGTCGTTCAACGATTGCCGGAACTTCCAGGAGTTTATCGCTTCTACAATGAAGCCGATGAGTTGGTCTATGTGGGTAAAGCTAAGAACGTAAAGAAGCGGGTTAGTAGCTACTTCTCTAAGAGTTCCGGAGTAAACCGAAAGACACTTCGCTTGGTATCGGAAATCAGAAAGATTGATTTCACAGTATCGAACTCCGAGTTTGATGCCTTGTTGCTCGAAAACAATTTCATCAAACAAAATCAGCCGAAGTACAACATCTTACTGAAAGATGATAAGACCTTTCCCTACCTCTGTATTTTAAAAGAGCCGTTTCCGCGAATCATTTACACGAGAAAGTACTTACCCAAACAAGGTGAGTACTTTGGTCCTTACTCCAGTGTAGTGGCAATGAAAAATGTACTGGAACTGGTTCGTAAACTTTACTCCATCCGTACCTGCAGTTTATTGCTCAGTCAATCGAACATTGAACAGAAAAAATTCAAAGTTTGCCTGGAGTACCACATTGGAAACTGCAAAGGTCCATGCGAAGGATTCCAGGCGGAAAGCGCATACCTGGAAGAAATCAGTCAGGCCAGAAACGTACTGAAAGGAAATCTCACCATTGTCTATCAGCACTTCAACGAACAAATGAAACGGGCTGCTCAAAACCTGGAATTCGAACGAGCCCAGCTATACAAAGAGAAGCTAGACACGCTTGACCGCTTCCAAACTAAATCGCTTGTTGTAAATCGCGACTTGACAGACATCGATGTCTTCACCATTAGCAGCATAGAAGAGTATGCGTATGTCAACTACTTACAGATCAAGGAAGGTTCGATCATCTTCTCTAAAACCGTAGAACTTAAAAAGAAACTAGACGAACCTGATGATGAGCTGTTGAGTTTTGCTGCACAAGAATTGCGTGAGCAAGTCAAGAGCACTAACAAAATAATCTTCAGCAACATTGAGATTACCGTGCTGGAAGATGGACTCGAAAATATCATTCCTAAAATTGGTGATAAGCGAAAGCTTGTAGGGCTCTCTATCAAAAATGCACTGGAACTAAAAAAAGAACGAGAACTTCTTCGCGAAGGAAAAAAATCAAAACAAAAAGAAGTACTCAGCATTCTTCAACAGGACATGAAGCTGCCCACGCTTCCTTCGGTGATTGAATGCTTCGACAACTCGAACATCCAGGGAACTATCCCGGTAGCATCGATGGTTCGCTTTGTCGATGGCAAAGCTGACAAACGTGGTTACCGTCACTTCAACATTAAAACAGTTGACGGTCCCAACGATTTTGCCTCGATGAAAGAAATAGTGGGCCGCAGGTATAAACGCATACTGGAAGAGGAAGAACAACTTCCGGATTTGATTCTTGTAGACGGAGGGAAAGGTCAGCTCAGCAGTGCTGTAGAAGCACTCAAGGAATTAAATCTTTATGGCAAAATCCCAATCGCTGGTATCGCCAAAAAACTGGAAGAGATATACTACCCCGAAGATCCATTCCCGTTGCACATCAACAAAAAATCACCAGGACTCCTGCTGATTCAGCAAATCCGGGATGAAGCACACCGATTTGCCATTACATTCCACCGGCAAAAGCGAAGTAAGGCCCAGATCTCTACATCGCTGGAAGGACTTGAAGGCATTGGTAAGAAAACGGCTGAAAAACTTCTTCAGCACTTCAAATCACTCAAAAAAATTAAAGAAGCCCCTATTGAAGAAATAGCCAAGATAACCGGACGAAAAAAGGCTGAAATCATAAAAGGTTGAAACAAAAAAAAGGAGATGTCTCCATCTCCTTTTCAAACTCATATTCAAAGGCAAACTAAAACTCCCAAAGGTTGTGTTCTTTCTCCATTAGTTTCATCTCTTCCCATTCGCGAGCCCAAACGCCTTCATAGTAAGGTCTACCATTTGCGCGGTAGGTGTCATCGATAGTCTCATCATCAGGGTTTTGAATCTTGTAGATAGAGCCGTGAAGTAATCTCAACAGAAATGCATCTGCGAAATTTTTATTTTGTGCTGTATTCTGCCAGTTAAACCAAACAGCTTTTGGAACATTGTTTCTGAAAAGCTTTTCCAAGTCCTTATACTTAAACCATCCAATGGACTGATCAAGTGTGGTTGTTGTCTTGGCTCCAGGCACAATCAACTGAATAGCTTGAATGTCATAATAGAGTCTTGATCTTCTTCTATCGAAAATCATATCCTCCATTAATTTCATCGTACTGATATCACTAACCAGGTACTCTAAACCACTACCCTGAGTTGTTGAAGCCCAAGAGTCCGTTGCCTCAGCCGAAGGTGTTACACCACGAGAGTCAGCAACAGCCCGGTAATTCTTTCCATTGTAGGTTACGATGTCTTCTGTGTAGTAATCAGAAGCGGGATCCCACGCTGGATACTCGGCCGCTTGCTCAGCAACTAACGACTGAAGAAAATCTTCTTTCGACATTTTTGTCGTTAATGAATCGCTGGTGTACACATCAGTTAACTCACCGGATTTCACAGCCTCTACAATCAACTTGCTGATTTCGCCATTGCGGGCAAAAAATCCTTTGTTCTGTTTTTCGCGCAGGTCTACATTTCGCCATACGCGCACTTTGTAGTGCTGCTCATACAGCGGAATAGGATCCAGCGAGTTCGGATTGTATTGAACTTCGATGTCCTGAACCTCCTGGGCAATTACACCAATTGTGGCTACAGAAAACAATACGATAAAAAATGTCCTTTTCATTGCTATTAATTAACTGGAACGAAAATCACTCCGTTTGATCCCTTAATATTCACTTTCTCTTCTTCGTCCTTAAAGTTTCTGCGGCTTACGTCAGTAATGTTAATTACGACCTTATCGCCAGGTCTCGCCTGACCAACCCATGAACGAAGATCAGGGTTTTCATTGGTGGCGTTCACCTTAACAACACCTGTAGTACCACGACCAAGGGTTACTTCTGCACGCTTGATTCTGTAGCGGGCGTCTCTTGGAACTTCTTCCTTGAAGTTAGCATCTGGCTCGGCAACAATGCGAAGACTCGCTAATTGCGCTGCGCGGATACCTTGTCTTAAATCTACTTCAGTAGATCCAACATACGCTTTGTAGCGTGGATCGGGTACGTTTTTCACATCGAAAGGCTGGCTTCCAATGCTTACACCGCCACTGCTTACAGCAACGGAAATTTTACGTTGCTTCGGGATGATTGTTACCTTACCAGGGCGGTCACCTTTAATGATTTCAGCACCGCCACCAGCACTGAACGAAGGATTGTAGGCTGTACCCAATGAAGGCACCTCAATGCTAACATTATTGCCGCAGTTCATGTAAAGTGTAGGAGCATTACCTGTAGTAGCCCGAATGATTGGCTGCGCAACGAAATACTCAATTGCCTGCTCAAAAGTCTGTCCCTTTACTTTAATCTCAGCTTTGAAAGACTTTTTAGCAATCCCGGTTGCATCGTAGCCACCGCCTTGTGCTGTGAACTCAACTTTACCCATTTTCACACCGCTTGGATCGTCAATGATCTCCAGCTTCTGTCCGTCTTTGAAGAACTCAGAGCTCAATGCAGTAGATGAACCTGTAAGGAACATCGAAGCTTCGTATTTAGCACCTGCAGCTACTGTGTTTGATTTCGCACGAACCATCGGGATAAACTGATCGAATGTGATGCGGCTTGCACCAGCTTTTTCTCCAAGTATATCTAGCGCGCGTGTCTCATACTCCAGCACTTCGGTTTGCATCTGCGTAACAGAAGCATACGCTGCAACAGGAGGTGTATTCTCAAAAGTGAACGTCAGGAAGTCCTTATTCGCATGCTTCTTGTTTCCTTTGAAAGCGTCAAGCTGATCAGGCGACTTTGCCAGCGGCTCATACTTTTCACCTGTTAGTTGCTCAAGCGCTTTACGGAATTCTTCTAATTTCTTAACAAACTCCACACCTGTTCCGTTGGTCTTATCGATCATCATCGTTGCAACCTTAGAACTGTGGTCATTTATAAATTTCTCATCAATACCCGGAGCACCTGAAGTCTTCAACATATTTTCCTTCAGGTTATCGATATAGTCAATAGTACTTTTCGTAATATCTCTAACCTTCTTTGCATTGTTTACGGCTTCCTGAACTTTTGGATCCGGACTGCTTGAACCGTCTGAAACAATTTTGTTCAGCAACTGGGTGTTCTTATCATTTGATGTTTTTATCAAACTTTCGAGTGTACCATTAATGATCGCAAACTTTTCGAGTACTGCGTTACTTACCTGGAGGGCCAGAAGTGCGGTGAGTACCAAGTACATCATACCGATCATCTTCTGCCTGGGGGTTTCCTTACCACCTGCCATTCTTTGGTTGTTTTAAAATGAAACGTTAAAAACCCTGTAATCGTATTTTAGTATTGTCCGCCACCTTTCAT
>Ga0315910_10000144_pt1 | contig 87041 bp, 82 predicted proteins | sample EdamamesoilMG_FD_204470 | JGI IMG/M metagenome (GOLD analysis project Ga0315910, IMG submission 204470) | Garden soil microbial communities collected in Santa Monica, California, United States - Edamame soil | ecosystem: Environmental > Terrestrial > Soil > Garden | place: USA: California...
CCTCCATCCGGACAACCGAACCCTTAATGTTCGTAACAACGCACGGACGTTGAGGGTTCTTAGTTTACACGGAAACAACAAACGCAATAAGTTTTGGAAATTACACTGAACAAAAAGAACAACACTGAAGGGTTGATTAAAATTAAATTAACCGAAGGTGATTATCAACCCCACGTTGAAGAAAAAGTTAAGGACTATGCGCGCAAAGCCAGCATCAAAGGCTTTCGTCAGGGCAAAGTTCCAACGGGTGTTATTAAAAAAATGTTCGGCAAGTCAATTCTGGTAGATGAAATTAATAATCTGCTCTCGAACAAGTTGCAGGACTACATTAAAGAGAATGATCTTAAAATTCTAGGTGAACCACTGCCTGATCAGGACAAAGCCAGAACAATCGATTGGGATAACCAGAAAGATTTTGAGTTCGAATACCAGATTGGCTTGGTCGACAACTTCTCGTATGAAGTTTCTTCCAAGGTAAAAGTAAAGTCGTACCCGATTGAAGTAGACAACGCGGTAATTGACGAAACCCTTACCGATCTGAAAAAACGCTTCGGCAAAGTAAGCTACCCGGAAACCAGCGAAGTTGAAGACAACCTGTTTGGTGAGTTGCGTGCAGCCGAAGGTGACTTCAAACGCGAGTATGCTTTCATTGCTATTGAGAAAGTAGAAAAGAAAGAACAGAAGAAATTTATCGGGCTGAAGAAAGAAGCGGAGGTTGAGTTCGAAATCAGCAAACTTTTCTCCGATGAAACACTCACCGCTCAACTGCTTGGCCAATCGCCCGAAGAAGCAAAAGGCGCAAAAGGAAAATACATTTTCAAGATCAGCAACATCAGCCGCACAGAGGCTGCTGCTATTAATCAGGAACTGTTCGACCGTGTTTTTGGCAAAGATACCGTAACAACAGAGGAGCAATTCATCAATAAGGTGAAAGAAACGATCAGCGAAAACTACAAGCGCGAGTCTGAACACTTCCTCGACCATCACATCGAAGATCATTTCATTGCCAATACTACAATTAATCTGCCGGACGAATTTCTGAAGACCTGGTTGGTTGCAACCAGCAAAGGAGAAATCACCGATTCAGTTTTAGAAAAAGAATTCGAAGCTTATAAGCGTGGGCTGAAGTGGGATCTGGTGAAGAACCGGGTTGCTGATGATAATAAATTAGCCGTTGACGCTACCGAAGTTCGCGAGAAAGCAAAGGAATTGATTGTGGCGCAGTTTGGGGGCCAGGCATTTGCTGAGCAGATTGCCGACCGACTCGATGGCATTGCGGATAACTACCTGCAAAACGAAAATGGTCAGAACTTTATGAAGTTGTACAATCAGCTTCGCAATGAGAAGATCATGAAATTCATCAAAGAAAACATCACCGTGCAGGAGAAGAAGGTATCGGTAGATGAATTCAAAAAGATTGTAGAGGAACATAAGCACTAGTCCACAGTCGACAGTCCACAATCACAGTGGATGCAATAAAAATTTTAGAAAATACGACAATGGTTTTAGTCAGGTAATTTCTGCCGGACTAAAACCATTTTTCATTTAATTGGGTTTAGTTCTAAAAGATTGGATTTCTGATCCCGGATAGCTAAGATTACCTTAATTTCAAATCGTAAATCATCCATTTATTAAAGTATATGAATTACAACAATGAGTTCAGAAAGTATGCGGTTCATCACCTGGGCATGAGCGGCAACGCGTTAGACAGCTACATGAAACACGTTAATGAAAATCCTTATACGGTTTCGGCTATGACCCCCAACATCGTTGAGGAACGCCAGATGCGTGCCACGGTAATTGATGTGTTCTCGCGCCTGATGGCCGATCGCATTATCTTCTTCGGCACTGCCGTTGATGATTATGTGGCCAACGTGGTTACCGCCCAACTCCTTTTCCTTGAATCGGCTGATCATAAAAAAGATATCATCATGTATGTAAACAGTCCGGGTGGTTCGGTTCACGCAGGGCTTGGCATTTACGATACCATGCAATACGTAGGGCCTGATGTCGCCACCATCTGTACCGGCCTGGCGGCTTCGATGGGTGCGGTACTCCTGGCGGCCGGAGCCCCTAAAAAGAGATCTGGCTTACCCCACTCGCGCATTATGATCCACCAACCATCAGCCGGCATGCAGGGAACCTCCAAAGACATGGAAATATCCCTGAAACAAACCATTGAGCTCCGACAAGACCTTTACACTATTCTTTCCAAGCACACCGGCCAGACTTTTGAGCGAATCGAAAAGGATTCAGACCGTGATTACTGGATGAGAGCCTCAGAAGCCAAAGAGTATGGCCTGATCGATGAGGTGTTGGAACGTAAGAAGACGAAGTAATGTGCAGATTTTCAATGCGTCAATGTGCAGATTAAGTAATACCTTTGTGAACGTGCTCTTGTACTAACATTTGCACATTGACCCATCGATAATTGACCAATTAATAAGTTATGGCTGAAGTTACCTGTTCCTTTTGCGGAAGAAGCAAAAAAGATGTAGACCTGATGATATCAGGCATACACGCTCATATTTGCGACAAGTGTGTAACACAAGCCAATCAGATATTAAGCGAGGAAAAGAAAAGTAAAACAGAAGCTGGCTTCTCCCCCAACTTCAAACTGATCAAACCCATGGAAATCAAAAAATTCCTGGATGAGTATGTGATCGGTCAGGATGAAGCCAAAAAGATTATGTCGGTGGCCGTGTATAATCACTACAAGCGATTGACACAGCGTAAGCTCGACTCAGAGGTAACGATCGAGAAATCAAACATCATTATGGTGGGCGAAACCGGAACCGGAAAAACCTACCTGGCCCGGACACTCGCCAAATTGTTGCAGGTTCCCTTCTGCATTGCCGATGCTACCGTGCTTACGGAAGCCGGCTATGTTGGTGAAGATGTAGAGAGCATTCTTACGCGTCTTCTCCAGGCAGCCGATTATAATGTAGAAGCTGCAGAACGTGGAATCGTTTACATTGATGAGATCGATAAAATCGCACGCAAGTCCGACAATCCTTCCATAACACGCGATGTCAGTGGCGAGGGTGTTCAGCAAGCGTTATTGAAATTGCTCGAAGGAACAGCGGTAAACGTTCCACCCCAAGGCGGACGCAAACACCCCGATCAGAAAATGATCACGGTGAATACCGAGAATATTCTCTTCATCTGCGGAGGTGCCTTCGAAGGTATATCGCGCTTCATCGCCAACCGGTTAAACACAAGACCTCTTGGGTTTGTAGGAAGCCAGGAAGGACTGCACCCCGGTGATATTGATAAAGACAACCTGTTGCAATTCGTTACCGCACAGGATCTCAAAAGCTTTGGTCTGATCCCAGAATTGATCGGTCGTTTGCCGGTAGTGTCGTACCTCAATCCATTGGATGAAGCAGCGCTGCGTAAAATTCTTACCGAACCAAAAAATGCATTGATCAAACAATACAAGAAGTTGTTTGAAATGGAAGGTATCGACCTTGAATTTAAAGATGGCGCCATCGACTTTATTGTGGAGAAAGCCATGACCTATAAACTTGGCGCCCGCGGACTGCGCAGCATCTGTGAGGCCATCATCAACGATGCCATGTTTGAATTGCCTTCTGAAAAAGGTGCTGACAAACTGGTGATCAATCGCGCTTACGCGGAAGAAAAATTCAGCAAGTCACAGTACAGCAAGCTGAAAGTAGCCTAACGAGAGCGGTTAACAAATTCTCAATAAGCAACAATCAACAGTCATGCTTCAACTATACCGATCATCATGCAGGTATAGTTCACCATTCTCTCTTCTAGATCATTGACTCTTTTTGGAGTTTCCACTTTTGAAACGGTTAAGGGTTAACGGTAATCATTGAGTGTTGTATGTTGATTATTGCGTATTATTGAAGCTCGTGCTCCCGAAGGTACTTCACCATCAACGCAGCAGTATTCTCGGAAGCTGATCCGGTATCCAGTATTTTTATTATCCGATCGTACTCTTGCTGAATTTGGTGTGCGTAGTGTTCATCATTCAATATTCGCGAAAGCTCCTGCGATACATTTTCAGTCTTTGCTTTCGATTGAATCATTTCTTTTATCACTTCCTTTCCGGCAATGAGGTTGACGAGTGAAATAAAATCCACGTTGATCAATCGCTTCGCTAACCAGTATGAAACCGGGTTGGCTTTGTAGACCACTATCTGTGGTACCCGAAATAAGGCTGTCTCTAGGGTTGCTGTTCCCGAAGTAACAATAGCAGCTGTTGAATGAAGAAGCAGGTTATACGTGTCTTCAAAAATCAATTTCACATTTGGAAGACTGCCTATGGCTTCATACCACGATTGATTAAGATTATTCACAGCCGCCACGGCAAACTGATAATCCGGAAAACGTTTTACCACCTTAATCATTAACGGAATGATGGTTTCCAATTCCTGCTTTCGGCTGCCGGGTAAAAGGGCGATGCAAGGTTTATCCGCTGGTAAATTGTGTTTGCTCTTAAAGGTTGTATCCGCTTGATGAACTTTCACGGCATCCAGCACCGGGTTGCCAACATACTCAGCCTCCCAATCAAATTTCCGGAAGAACTCTTTTTCAAACGGAAGAATAACAAACGTTCTGTCAACATAGGGCTTCAGCCAGGAAGCACGCTTTTCGTACCAAGCCCAATACTTGGGCAGGATGTAGTAGAATATTTTAAACCCAGCTTTCTTTCCAGACCGGGCGATCTGTAAATTGAATCCCCCGTAATCAATCAGAATAATAACATCGGGTTTGTATTGAAGTATATCCTCGCGGCACTTCCGAATATACTTTTTGATCTTACCCGCATTCGTTACTACTTCCAGCAATCCCATAAATGCCAGGTCGCGATAATGCACCACGATATCCACACCAGCTTGCTGTAAATGTTCACCACCAAAGCCACGAAACGAAGCGGAAGGATCGCGAAGCTTTATAGCCTTCACCAGATTACCGGCATGTAAATCGCCTGAACGCTCACCTGCAATGATATAGTAACGCATTTCAATTTATAATTTTGGATTTACCTCCCTTCCGGCAGGCAGGCGAGGTATGAAGTACGCATTTATTTTATTCTCCAAAGTACTCCACGTAGTTGCGGGGTGTTTCATAGAGGCGAATTCCATGGAGCTTGCCATACGCAGTAATAGACGGGAGCCTGGCATCTAATATTTTCCAGATTTCAACAATTAAATTCTCACAACTCGCCAGCTTACCCTGCATAAAATCAACATCCATGTTGAGGTTTTTATGATCGAGCTTATCGATCACCTCAGTTCGAATTAACGTACTGAGTTTTTTAAGATCTACCACAAAACCTGTCATGGGATCGGGCTTTCCTTTTACCGTAACGATCAGATCAAAATTATGGCCGTGCCAGTTATCGTTTGCACACGGGCCAAATACTTCCGCGTTCTTTTCGCGGGTCCACTCCGGATTGTAGAGCTTGTGGGCAGCGTTGAAGTGTTCTTTACGGGAGATGTAGATCATAAATCTGCTAAAGTCCTGCAAAGATAATCAGGATTGGAATATCGCAAGGGTGTGAAGTTCAAGCGGCTACAAACAAAAAAGCCATCTCTTCCGAAATGGCTTTTCAGATTCAATGTCGTTGACTTCAGCTTCCAAAATCTCCTCTCTTTGGAGAGGTTGGGTGAGGCCATCAAAAAAAAACAGCTTAAGTCAACGACACATTGATTCACTTACATATTCTTCACAATCTCCTGACCGAACTCTGAGCACTTCAATAACGTAGCGCCTTCCATCATGCGGTGGAAATCGTACGTTACCTTCTTGGTGCCGATGGCTTTCTCCAACCCTTTCGTAATCAGATCGGCCGCTTCCTGCCAGCCCATATACTCCAGCATCATTACGCCCGAAAGAATTACCGAACCTGGATTTACTTTATCCTGGTTGGCATACTTCGGTGCGGTGCCGTGTGTAGCTTCGAAAATTGCGTGACCGGTAATGTAGTTGATGTTTGCGCCTGGCGCGATACCGATACCCCCTACCTGTGCTGCAAGTGCATCGCTTAGGTAGTCACCGTTCAGGTTCAGGGTGGCAATCACATCAAAATCTTCCGGACGGGTAAGTACTTGTTGCAGGGCGATATCAGCAATAGAATCCTTGATCAGAATCTTGCCGGCCGCAAGGGCAGCTTTTTGCTCATCGTTGGCAGCGCCTTCACCTTTTTCTTTTTTAGTTTTCTCCCACTGATTCCAGGTGTACACCTTGTCGCCAAAGTAATCCTGAGCAACAGCATATCCCCAATCGCGGAAAGCACCTTCCGTAAACTTCATGATGTTACCCTTGTGAACCAGTGTTACCGACTTGCGTTTGTGCTGAATGGCATACGCAATAGCGCTGTGAATCAACCGAACGCTGCCACTCCAGCTTACCGGCTTAATACCAACACCTACCTGCACATCGTTCTTTGCTTTTGGATCGCCTACTTTTTTCCAAAACGATTCTGCTTTTTCTTCCGTACCAAAACGAATTTTGTTAAACTCTTTCGGAAACTCTTTCGCTAAAAACTCGAGTACCTTCTTCGATTCAGGTGTGCCTGCGGCAAATTCGATACCGGCATAAATATCTTCGGTGTTCTCGCGGAAGATCACCATGTCAACCGCACCTGGATTTTTAACAGGCGAAGGAACTCCGGTGAACCAACGCACCGGGCGCAAACAAACGTAGAGATCAAGAATCTGGCGCAATGCCACATTCAATGAACGAATACCACCACCAACAGGTGTGGTCAACGGACCTTTAATACCAACCAAGTATTCCTTGAACGCATCCAGTGTTTCATCCGGCAACCAGTTGCCAACCTCATTGAATGACTTTTCTCCGGCTAATACTTCCTTCCAGTTAATCTTCTTCTTTCCGCCATAAGCCTTCTTGATGGCTTCATCCATTACGTATTGGGAAGCGTGCCAAATATCCGGACCGGTACCATCGCCAATAATGAATGGAATGGTTGGGTTGTCGGGCACATTCAATTTTCCGTTGCTGATGCTGATTTTCTGATCGCTCATTGTTACTAAGTTTTTAAAGTTTGTGTTCTGGCGTTCCTGAGGGTACACCTGCCCTGGTTTTTGGGCGCGGAAAATTAGAAAATTAAGGCCACAATCGAAGAAATTTTTCTACCGAAAGGACCAGTAAATAGCACCTTACAGACCTTGTTTTTCGGGCATTTTCACAATGATGCGGGGAATTGGTGGCCTATTCCACACTATTTTTACTGACCCTGCGTATAAGGTGAAGTATGAAATCATTTTTATGGATCTTACCCCTGGCGCTGTTGCTTGCAGCAACGGAAATCCCGAAGCCCTCCGAAAAGGTTTGCATAAGCACCGAAGAGATGAAGCTTTATGACCTGATCATGAAGTACCGGAAAAGTAAGGGATTGAAGTCTATTCCTTTTTCCGGAAAGCTAACACAGGTAGCCCAAACCCATGCCCGCGACCTTTCTGAAAACTATGTATTCGATCAATCCAACAAATGCAATCCGCACAGTTGGTCAGACAAAGGCAAGTGGTCGGCATGCTGTTACACCAGCGATCATAAACAAGCCAAATGCATGTGGGATAAACCTAACGAAATAGCGGGCTACCCGGGCAGTGGCTTTGAGATTGCCTATTACAGTTCGTTAGGTGCCAACGCCCAGGAAGGTATCGATGGATGGAAACTAAGCCCGGGCCACAACCCGTTACTGATTAACCTCGACTCGTGGAGTAAGGTAAAATGGAACGCAATCGGCATTGCCATTTATAAAGAATATGGGTTGGTGTGGTTTGGCGAAGTAGTGGATGATACCACCGTAAAAGTTTGCCAGTAGACCCTTCCGGAAGTCTGATGATTCAATTCGCAAATCATTTCAAAGCCAGCCTATAGGCTTCCCTGTAACGGGCAATCAGATTCTCCCAATCAAAGGTGGCCGAATGGTTCTCCACCTTGTTTCGTTGCATGATGCGCTCACGCCTGGATTGCTTCAGAAAATTATACATTACTTCAGCAAGCTGGTTAGCTGACCAATCGAAGGTGCGCTTGCCGCGTTCAATTACATGCAACCCATACTCATCATGATCCTTCAGATTGTGTAAAATGTAGTCACCGAATCCGGAGAGGTCGCTGGTAACAGAGGGCACACCACTGGCCATACACTCCAATGGTGTATAGCCCCAGGGCTCATAGTAACTCGGAAAAATTCCTAAATGACAACCGCGCACAAACTGGTTATAGTCCATACTAAACAACGGATTACTGGAATTAATAAAGTCGGGATGGTACACAATCTTCACCGGATCGTCAGGTTGATTTTGCAGGTTGTGCGCTTTTAGAAAATGTACAATCTCATCCTTATCTTCATTAACCAGGCGGTTCGTAAGCACTTCGGGATTTTTTTTCGTCTTCCACGACTGAAGTGTTCTGCGATAACGAAGCTTCCAGTATTCATCAACAAAATCATTCAGGTCCGGAAATTTCAGTTCACTGCTCACCGCACTTTCGTAAAACAATCTTCTGCCCAACTGTTGTTGAATGGCTGTGCACGTTTGTTGAATTTCCTGCATCATCGCTTTCGACTGAAGTACTTCCGGCTTGATGCTGTCGAAATCGCGCTTGGTTATAAAAAACATGATTACTGTAACATCCGTCTTCTCTTTTTTAAGACGGTTGTTCAGGCGATGAAGTGCTTCAAGTGTTAAATCGAATCCTTTGTTCTTGTATTCATACCGGCCGGAAGTAAAAAAATAAATGGTCTTATCCAGGTCGAAGGAATACGACTGGAAGAAGTGCCCCATTACAAAGCGATGGATTTCTTCCTTATACTGTACGTGCAGGTTTTGAAATTCATGCAGTACTTCAAATCGTTCAATGTTCAATCCATTGGGTAGTACTACTTCGGGTTTGCGTTTCAGCAAGTGCTTGCATTCGCGTGCCGTAACTTCGCTCACCGTGGTGAGTATGTCAGCGTTGGTAGCACAACCAATTTCAATGCGTGCTTCTGTTTCGATACCAAATTTCTTGGCTTCAACTTCCCAGTTAAAAAAAGGGAGGTGAGCATAAAACAAGGGTGAGTTAATGGCAAGATGTCGACCCAACTGGGTGGCGTGGGTGGTGAACACTGTTTTAACAGGCAAAGCATCACGCTTGATATCCAGAATCGGCAAGCCCGCCATCCATTCGTGAAAATGAGCCAACACCGGCCGGGTCGCATCATTGATTACCTTGATGAGTTCGTCCAGAAATAATTTGGTGAGGTGTCCAAACGAAATTACCTGATCGATGAGTGTTACGTTTGTCGAGGCACTAATCTCATGATTCTTCCACAGGGCGAACTTTACTACATCCAGTTCCTGGCGCTGCACAGAATTTGGATTGAGCAATACTACTTTCGGTTTGCCAGTAATCAGCCACTCGGCATACATCACATCATACCCTTTCTTTCGCAGCGCTGCGGCTGCCTGTCCGAAAATATCTTCCGAATCATTCTGAGGTTCCAGTTCGGCCAGAATACTTTGGTTTATAAATGGCCCGATCATACAAAACGGTCCTTCAGCATGCTGTACCATGGCCGGAGCTTTGGAGCGAATCACGGTATAAATACCGCCTACCTGGTTGCACACTTCCCACGCAACCTCCACGGTGCAGGCCGCTACAACATCACTCGAAACAGAAGATAAACGTTTTGACATCTTACTAGCCAGATTGGCCGGATTACCTTTCTAAAACTATTAAATTAAATGTCAAAATTTCTGAAATGGGTGATCTATTCTCTATGGACAATGATTTGTTATTTCACCCATCAAAAGGAACTATCGTACAGGCGGAGAATTATCCGTCTCCACAGATAAATTTATAAACGTATGAACTTCGAAAAATTCACTATAAAATCTCAGGAGGCCCTTCAAAAATCCGCAGAGATTGCTGCGGGCAATCAACAACAAGCGATTGAACCGGGCCATTTACTTAAAGCCATTCTTGAGACCGATGAGAATGTGTCCAATTACGTGTTCAAAAAACTGAACGTAAACATCACCATTCTCGAAACCAAACTCGATGATATTGTAAACTCCTACCCGAAAGTTTCAGGTCAGCAGGCATACTTGTCGGGTACTACCAACACTGTTTTGCAGAATGCAGAAAAGGAATTGCGCGAATTCAAAGATGAATTTGTAGCCGTTGAACATTTGCTGTTGGCTTTGCTCAACACGAAAGATAAAGTTTCGTCCATCATGAAAGATGCGGGGCTTGATCGCACTTCGCTGGTCAAAGCCATCAAAGAGTTGCGCGGTGGCTCTTCGGTGAAAGATCAAAATGCAGAAGCTAAGTATAAATCGCTCGAACGCTACTCCATCAACCTGAACGAACTGGCGAAGAAAGGAAAAATCGATCCGGTGATCGGCCGCGATGAGGAGATCAGACGCGTACTGCAAATACTTTCGCGCAGAACAAAAAACAATCCGATACTACTAGGCGAACCGGGTGTCGGTAAAACCGCTATCGTGGAAGGTATGGCACAACGCATTGTTAACGGTGATGTGCCTGAAAATCTGAAAGACAAAATTCTCGTTTCGTTAGATATGGGCTTGCTGGTAGCCGGGGCCAAGTACAAAGGAGAATTTGAAGAACGTCTGAAAGCCGTAATCAAAGAAGTAACAGACGCAGCCGGACAGATCATTTTGTTCATCGATGAGATTCATACCTTGATTGGTGCAGGCGGTGGTGGCGAAGGCGCGATGGATGCTGCCAATTTATTGAAGCCCGCGTTGGCCCGTGGCGAACTTCATGCCATCGGGGCTACCACATTAAAAGAGTATCAGAAGTATATCGAAAAAGACAAAGCGCTCGAACGCAGGTTTCAGTCGGTAATGGTGGATGAACCTTCAACCGAGGATTCCATCTCAATTTTACGCGGCATCAAAGACAAGTACGAACTTCATCACGGTGTTCAAATCAAAGATGACGCGGTAATCGCTGCCGTTGAACTATCAAGTCGCTACATCAGCGATCGGTTCTTGCCCGATAAAGCCATTGACTTAATGGATGAAGCCGCTTCGAAGTTACGATTGGAAATGGATTCGATGCCCGAAGAACTCGATGAACTCAACCGCAAGATCATGCAGTTGGAGATTGAGCGCGAGGCCATTCGCAGGGAGAAAGACAAAGAAAAAGAAGCGATGCTCAGCAAAGAGATCGCTGAACTCTCGGAAGAACGCAATTCGCTGAAAGCCAAATGGGAAAGCGAAAAGGAAGTAGTACACGGTATTCAAAAAGCAAAAGAGAATATCGATAAACTGAAATTCGAAGCCGAACAAGCCGAGAAATCCGGTGACTACGGAAAAGTAGCGGAGATACGCTACGGAAAAATCGCGCAAGCTGAAAAAGAGTTGATTGTCTTTCAGCAACAGATGAAAGAAATGCAAGGCGAAAAGACCTTGCTCAAAGAAGAAGTAGACAGCGAAGACATTGCCGAAGTAGTAGCCAAGTGGACGGGCATTCCCGTTTCCAAAATGCTGCAGAGCGAACGCGAAAAGTTATTAACGCTTGAAGAAGAATTGAGCAAGCGTGTGGCTGGCCAAGAGGAGGCTATTCAGGCGCTGAGCGATGCTGTGCGAAGAAGTCGTGCCGGATTACAGGATCCTAAACGCCCTATTGGCTCGTTCATCTTTATGGGTACTACCGGTGTTGGAAAAACAGAATTATCAAAAGCGCTTGCCGATTACTTATTTAACGATGAAAATGCCATGGTGCGCATCGACATGAGTGAGTACCAGGAGCGTCACAGCGTAAGCCGGCTAATTGGCGCGCCTCCCGGTTATGTGGGTTACGATGAAGGGGGACAGTTAACCGAAGCCGTAAGAAGAAAACCGTACTCGGTAATTCTTTTGGATGAAATCGAAAAAGCACATCCGGATGTCTTCAACATTTTGTTGCAGGTGTTGGATGATGGAAGGCTCACCGACAATAAAGGTCGCGTGGCCAATTTTAAAAACACCATCATCATAATGACCACCAACATTGGTTCCTCGATCATCCAGGAGAACTTCGAAAAAATTACGAATGAGAATTTCTTCGAAGTAATCGAGCAAACCAAAGAAGAAGTACTGGTGATGCTGAAAAAATCGGTGCGGCCGGAATTCATCAACCGCATTGATGAGATCATCATGTTCAGACCGCTGAGTAGAACCGACATCCGCAAGATTGTCGATATTCAAGTAGACCTTGTCCGCAAACGCCTGGAGGAAGCAGGTGTGCGCATCGATATTTCAAGCGATGCCCGCGAGCGACTGGCCCGGTTGGGTTACGATCCGCAGTTTGGAGCGCGCCCACTGAAGCGCGTACTTCAAAAAGAAATCTTAAATGAACTGTCGAAACAGATACTGGCCGGCAAGGTTCACAAGGATTCAGTCATTTTTGTTGACCTGAAAAACGAAGTTGAGTTCGTTTTTGAAAATGCAGAACCTATAGAAATTATAAAGTAAGTATGAAAGCATCTATTTCTTGTAGCCGCTCTTTCTGTATTGCTTCTCCAACGAATTAATGTGGAAGGTGATAAACTTATCGAAATGCAAAATGTGCTTTTCGATTTGCTTATCCGCAGGTTTTAGAAAACCCGGGCTTGTCAAAAGGCTGTTGCTCGGCATCCCCTTTCCATCTATATCGGAAGAAAGTGAAAGTTCAAATACGGATTTTGTTTTAGGAAAGTAGAAGAAGAACAAAGCAAACTCCGCACCTGAAGCCACCATGACAATGGGGAGCGACAATCCTACTACCGTTACTACTACCCCTACCGCCTGTTGCTGAGAAGAAACCAATTTTGTAGCGATAAACTTTATATGCAGAGTGGCATTTTCCATCTGGTTTGTTCGCTTCAGCATAAAAGCATGCTTTCTACTGGAATTATACTGCAGAATGAAATTGTCCAGGCGCTGCTGAAATCCTTCGAACAAAATCGTTGGAACATTTCGATCGGCATCCAGAAAAACGCTGAGCACTGGTATTTCAACGTCAGTCTTTAATAAAACAGCGGGAGGTGGAGCACAGGCGATGCAGGCAAAAAGCAAGGCCAGAAAAGAGATGCGCATAGTTTAGGTTCGGGTAACTTATCGTTCAAACAACGATTTCAAAATTAAGCGATTGATGTTCTGAACCAAGCACATCCTTGCGTTGTTTAAGAATTAGGTTTAAGGATTGGTGATTCCCCTCAGCGCAAGTTGAGTGCGGATGTGTTGGTATGAGGGGTTTGGTTTTAAGGCCCCGGGGTGGTTCCCGGGGCTTTTTTAAACTGAAAAGTCTAATTTTTAACAGTTGTCAGTAACCCACTTCCAAAAATCTTCGACCTGAACATTCATTGTAAACAAATTCGTTCTGATGTGAGAGAACGGAATTTCCTTAGGAGCTCCTCTAAAAATTATTGATCTTTTACATCCTGGACACTTCCATTTGTAGTGTCGCCCCACACCTTCAAAGGTACACCCCTTAAAAGTCAGAAATTTCTCCCAACAGGAAGTTTTAACAGGCCTCGAATTACCCATTGATAATGTTTAAGCTGCCACCTGCAAGTATTTTTCTCTAACCTTAGTATCAGGTGGCAAATTGAGTTTTGAGAGTATTGATGACAGTTCTACATGCGGCCCAACGGATGTGAATCGTTTCTTAAAATAACCGCTTTTCATAAATCCATATTTTGCTAACTCCTCTGTGACCTCCGTCTCTGATAGTTTCATCAGATGTTCAAAAAAATCCATTAAAACGTCCTTAAAAAGCATATCTAATGCCTCATTCTCGGTATCCCCATAACCTGAAAGATTAAGGGTTGGCATGTAGGCAACGTAAAATTGATGATCCTTAAACTCTACGACACGGATAGTTCCATGCCCTTCGCCCTTGCGGAGGTTGAGTTTTATTACTTCTTGTTGGCTTTGATTAATTGGCATTTCTCAAATCTATTTCAACGGATAGCAAAGACAAGTTAAATTCTGATTATTACAAAATCAACCATCCTGAATTATAACAAGACGATTTGCCAAACAGGGGGCAATATTATCGATCAACCCTATTAAAACATGTAGACTTGCTGATGCCTTGTTGGGAACGAACAATCTACGAAAATATTCGTAAAAAAGACTTGGAGTTTACTCTATGTGTCCCTAAGATTGTATTACGAAACAATTCGTATTTATGAGCAGAAACATAAAGCCTACCGAAAAAGAACTTGAAATCCTCCAGATTTTATGGGGAAAAGAAGCTGTATCCGTTAAGGAAGTTCACGAAGAACTGGGTGGCGAAGAGGCCAATGGCTACACCACCATTCTGAAGTTGATGCAAATCATGCACGAAAAAGGATTGGTGACACGCCAAAAAAGCGGCAAGCTCCATCTTTACAAAGCGGTGCCTACGCTCGAAAAAACCCAACAACAGATGGTCGACAAGATGATCAGCACGGTGTTTCAGGGATCGGCCATGCAATTGGTGATGAGCGCACTCGGCAACAAGAAATCTTCGAAAGAAGAATTGAAAGAAATCAGAAAGTACCTCGAAAAACTGGAAGGAGGCGACCAATGAAAACCATACTTGAATTCTTCTCTTCCGACTGGGCTCAGGCATTGGGCTGGACATTGCTGCACACCGTGTGGCAAGCGGGTATTCTTACAGTACTTGTAATCATCACGCTGCGATTAATTCCTTCACGGTTGGCACGTGTACGTTATTGCATTGCCACGTCAGCGCTTGCGCTCATGATTGTACTCAGCATCGGTACATTCGTATTTCTTACCACCTCAACACATCAATCGGAAGTAATAGCCGTACAAAATAGTTCTGTTAACAACTTCATCGCACCACAGGAGGAGGCATTAACAAAGTCGCCCGCCAATAATTACTTCTTACAAGCTCAATTGTACTTGCAATCCTACATGCCCTTCATCATAGTGCTTTGGATTATCGGGGCATTTGCTTTCTCGATTCGGGTTGCGGGCGGATGGTTCTACCTGATAAAGATCAAACAAGTATCTACGTTGCTGGATGACGACTGGAGTGCGCGTGTCAATATGTTAGCCCGTCAATTAAAAATCAACCGTATCGTTTCACTCGCTACATCACCGTTGATTCAGGCCCCGATTGTATTTGGATACCTCAAGCCGATCATCCTTATCCCTACCGGTATGCTCACTGGACTTTCTGCTGAACAGCTGGAAACCATTTTCATCCACGAACTCACGCACATCAGGCGGCACGACTACATCATCAACCTGTTTCAGCTTTGGGTTGAAGCATTGTTATTCTTCAATCCGTTCGCCTGGATTTTGTCTGGAATCATCCGGAGAGAACGCGAGTACTGCTGCGATGATGCCGTAGTAACAACGTATGGAAATGCACTGGCTTACGCACAAGCACTTGCACATCTCGAAGAAGTACGACTCACCCAACCCGGCCTGGCATTGTCATTGGCCGAGAACAAAAATCAATTACTAAACCGTATCAAACGCATTATGGAAAAGTCTGTAAAAAATTATAGCGGCAGGGAAAGGATAGTTCCGGCTGTGCTCCTGGTTGTTGGATTACTTTGCGCATCCTGGCTCACCCTTTCGGTTAATCGCACCGGAAAAGATTTCTCTTCAGATAACCTGGCCGCTGCGGATACCACGATAAAAAAATCGAAATCAGCGAAGTATTCGCGAAAATCGACTACGTCAATCAACGAAGTTGGTGAGCCTGTTGAAAAGGTCGAAGAAACATTTGATGGCGATGAAGAACTGAGACCAATGATGGAACCATCCTTCGATATGGATTTTGATGAAAGTTTCGCCATGGCGCCACCCTTACCCGATTTCGAAATGGCCCTCGCTCCGCTGGCATTCAATTTTCAACTGGATTCCATTCCAATGCCTGCCATAGCAAATCAAAACTGGGAACAGTTTGCTGAGGCATTCGAGAAGCGTTTCAAAGAGAATTTCTCTGACTTCTATTCATCCCATCAAAAAGACTTTGACAAGATGATGAGCGACATGGAAAAAGAATTTAAACCGATGGATCATGAAGTGTGGGCTAAGCATTTTCTTGAAGACATCGAGCGTGCAGAAGCTCGTGCGCGGCACCTGAGCGATAACGAGGTGCAGCAGCTTCAGGAAGAAGCCATGCGCCACCACGAGGAAGCCAGACTTCATCAGCAAGCCGCCCTGGAAAGAGCCAGGGAAATTCAAGTAGCCCACGAAAAAGATAGGGAGCGGTGGGAGAAAGAACACCAACAGCACATGAAAAAGGTGGAAGAAAAAATGAAGGAAGCCGAAGAGCAAATGAAGAAAGTGGAAGAGAACATGAAGCGCTTCGAAAAAGAACTGAAAGTGGAACTTGTTCGCGATGGCTATATCAAGAAGGATGAAAAAATTAATAATCTGCAATGGGACGACAACGGTGATATTGAAGTGAATGGTAAAGAAATAAAAGAATCAGACAAAGCGAAGTACAACGACCTTCACCGAAAGTTTTTTAAGGAGCACGGTGGACATTTCAGGTACGTGGAGTAAGTCCACAGATCTTCAGTCGACAGACCACAGGAAAAAGGCCGGCTCATTAGCTTGAGTCGGCCTTTCTTTTAGATTTACCGATAACTACTTCTTAAATTCTTCAACAAAGTATTCCCTGGTTTTACCAGTATAATGAATGTTATAAACATAGCCCGCTGATTCATCCGTGCTTACATCACCCGAGAGTTTCTCGTCCCTCAACTTATTATAAGATTCAGCCGCACGATAATACGCTGAAGCAGAAGCATTACTACATGAAGTACCATCTACATTAAGACACGCATCAAAGCATACCCAATAAAATGAGGAATAGGAAGTCATAGTGCCACCACCCCCTGCACCATAGGGATTATAGGATGAATGGCTAACAACAATTTTTGATTCAATAAACAATTTTACAGTAGCTGAATCCCGCTGAACGGAGATTGCGGGCTTACCTTTCAGCAATTCATGCATCACTTTCTTGTCGCGATTTTCATCAGACCAGTTGTCTTCCTTGTTCTTTCCTCCTTCTCGGATCAATGGAGTTGTCTTAATCGCAATATTTTCGCCATCCTTGTACGTCAAGGTATTTAATAGCTTAAGAGAAGGGTATTGATAAATAGCCAATTCAATAAAATCTTTCAGGTTAGTACCAAACCGAAGCTGATAAAAACGGTCACCTGTTATATTGGATGCAATAGCACTAACTAGTGGTGATACAATCTGGCGCGAACTCAGTTTTCCGGTTACATAGTCAAGCTTGGTAATCCGCGTGAAGGGTTTGAAATGATCATCACTTTCATGTGACAACAACAGCACTGAGTCCTTGTAAAACAAAAGGTTTCTGTCATTCTTATTAACTTTCACATAGGAATTAGACTCTATCTCAAACTTCCATTTATTTAATTTCAATGCTTTTAAATGTTCTTTGGAATTCTGAACGGATATCATCCGTGATTTCCCATAATCGGTAACCTCCACTAGCGTTAGCTCTTTATCTTCTTCCCTGAAAATATAAAGTTTGCCAAAAGCAGAATATGAAAACAAATAATCGCCCTGAACAGCCTTGTCGATCCAGGCATTTAGCACCGGTGCCCGGTTGCTGTTCTTGAAAAATGTAAGGAAATAGTATCCTTTCTTATTTAAAGCAAATCCTTTGAAGTAAAGTGTAAACTCTTGCTCCGTTGACGTGTAACCGAGAATATCACTCATAGTGATAGTCTCGGAAAATGACGACAACTCCCCTCGCTCACGGTGCAAAAAACGAAAAGCATTCAGGTGCGATGAAAACTTAAACCTCACTAACAAATAGCCTTCTTCGTCTGCCCAGGAATCGCTTTCAAAAAAACTATTGTTCGGAAAGTACAATGTGCTTCTCGCAATTTCACGCTGGGCCTGAAGGACGGAACATGAAAAAATTATCAGTAGTAACAAAATCAATATTTGTTTCATAGCTATAAATTATTCCAACTTGGTTAGGTGTAAAAATAACAGCATCCTTCAAATAAAAAAGGCTGCCCAAAAAAATAGGGCCAGCCTTTCTAATTTTATACCGCAGACAGTTAACGATTACACGCGCTCTGCTACTTTATTCATCACCTTCGTTTGCACCTGGATAGACTCCTCGTGAATAAGCTTCAACAGCTCTGTAGTGAAGTCTGGATTCAAGCCCATCGCCTTTCCTAATGTAATGCGGGTTTGAATGATCTCTTCCCAACGACTCACCTGAAGAATGGTAACATTGTTTTCTTTTTTGTACTGACCAATCTTTTCAGAGATCTTCATACGTTGTGCCATCTTCGACATGATCTCATCATCCAACTGGTCGATCTGTTCACGCAGAATGCTTAATGTATCCTTGAATGTTTTATTATCGGATGATACCGTACGAACCACCAGGGCCGATACAATCTGACCAAGTACGGCTGGCGTTACCTGTTGTTTGGCATCACTCCACGCTGCATCGGGGTTAATATGACTTTCAATCATTAAACCCGCCATGTCAAGATCAAGCGCCTTTTGAGAGATCAACGCAATCAGATCGCGGTTACCGGCAATGTGGCTTGGGTCGCAGATGATATCGAGTTCCGGAATTCTGGTTTTCAATTCGATGCCCATATCCCACATTGGTGCATTACGAAACGGACCCTTCTCGAACGAAGAGAATCCGCGGTGAATCGCAGCCATCTTCGTGATACCCGCTTTGTTCAACCGCTCCAGCGCACCAATCCAAAGTTCAAGATCAGGGTTGATTGGATTTTTTACCATCACCGGGATGTCAACTCCTTTCAGTGAGTCAGCAACCTCCTGCACCGAGAATGGATTCACGGTAGTACGCGCACCGATCCACAGAATATCCACACCGGCTTTCAAGGCAGCCTCAACGTGGGCAGCATTCGCTACTTCCGTAGTAATGGGAAGCCCGGTTTCTTTTTTAGCAGCGGCAAGCCACTTCAATCCTTCTTCACCAGAGCCTTCGTATTGTCCAGGCCTTGTGCGAGGCTTCCATATACCGGCACGCAAAGCGTGTACTTTACCCGTTGCAGCCAGTTGCTTGGCCGTGGTGATGGTTTGTTCTTCTGTTTCTGCCGAGCATGGTCCGCTGATGATCACCGGTTTGCTGGCCGTAGGTAACCAGGAAGAAATCGATTCGAGTTGCAAAACTTTCTTAGTCATATTGAAAGATGTTTATTTTTCTTGTTTATATAATTAGTTGTTCGTTACGGTTTGTTGGCTTTGGGTTTTCAGCTCAATACCATCGAGCACCCTTCTTATCTCGTTAGCGCCTGACATGATGCGATGAAGTTCTTTCGTGTCGCGTTTCATCAGGTGGTAATGAAACTTCTGCAGGTGCATAATGTATTCGGACAACGCCTGACTTAGATACTCCAGATTTTGTTCGAAGATAGGTGCCCACATCTCTGGAGAACTTTTCGCAAGACGAACAGTAGAAGCAAAACCACTACCCGCCAGCGCGAAAATATTTTTCTCATCCTTTTCAATATCCAACACAGTTTGACCCAGGAGGAATGAACTTACGTGCGACAAATGCGATACATACGCTACATGTTTGTCATGTTCCTCGGCTTCCATGAAAATGGTATTCAGTCCCAGGGCGTCAAACACACGTAAAGCAACCGTGAGTGCAAATTCTGATGACTTATCCCGTTCACAAACGATATTCGTTTTATTTCTGAACAAGCCTGAGAACGCAGCATCAGGGCCCGAGTTTTCTGTACCGGCAATCGGGTGAGCTGCCACAAATTGTTCGCGCTTTGAATGATGCGCTACTGCCTTGGCAATCGAAGACTTTGTTGACCCTGCATCAATCACCACTGCACCGGCTTTCACATTATCCAAAATGGATGGCAACAATTGCGACATGGCGTCCACCGGAATTGCCAGGATAACCAGGTCGGCATGACTTATCGCTTTATCTTCCGCTTCAATTCTATCCACAAGGCCACGCTCCACTGCACGCTCACTGTTTGCAGTGTTACGATCGACACCAATCAACTCAGTAGCCACACCGGCTTTCCGCAAGTCGATCGCCATCGAGCCTCCAATCAATCCCAAACCGATGATGGTTGTTTTCATACGTTGGATTTGAGATATGAGATATGAGACTTGAGATTTTTCATACTTTAAGCATTTACCTTGGACTGTAGACCGTTGACGGTGGACTTCTCTTTCAAAAACTTTTCAATTCGTTCAAGCGCCTGCTTCAACATATCTTCTGTACAGCACAGCGAGATACGAATGAATCTTCTTCCGGCTTCACCGAAAATAAAACCTGGTGTGATGAATACTTTTGTTCCGTAGAGTACTTCATCAATCCATTTTTCAACATCAGCAACGTGAGCGGGCGCCTTCGCCCACACAAACAATCCTGATTGATCGTTGCTGTACGTACAACCTAACACGTCAAGAAGTTGCTCGGCCACTTTCTTACGTTCAGCATACACCTTATTTAAGGAGATAAACCACTCTTCACCGTTTTTCAATGCTTCGGTGGCCGCGTGTTGCAATCCCAGAAACATTCCAGAGTCCATGTTGCTTTTCACTTTCAACACCGCTTCAATCAATTCTTTCTTGCCAGCCACCCATCCTAAACGCCATCCTGCCATGTTGTGCGATTTACTTAAAGAGTTTAGTTCGAGTGCAACATCCGATGCTCCTTCAATAGAAAGTATACTCATCGGATTGTTGTTCAACACCAAACTGTACGGGTTATCGTTCACGATTAAGAAATTATACTGACGCGCCAGATCAACCAATTCTTTCAACTCAGCACGTGAAGCAACCCGACCCGTGGGCATGTGTGGGAAGTTAACCCACATTACTTTTACGTTCGATAAATCACTTTTCTTCAACGACTCGATATCGATGCCCCAATTCAATTCTTCTTTCAGATCGTATGGTCGTAGTTTCGCGCCTACCAGGTTAGCAACCGATGAGTACGTTGGATAACCCGGATTTGGAATCAACACTTCATCACCCTCATTTACAAACGCCATCGCAATGTGCATGATCCCTTCTTTCGAACCCATCAACGGGAGAATCATTGTTTCCGGGTCAAGGGTAGTACCATAGGTGTTCTTGTTGAAATCAGCAATCGCTTTTCTGAACTGCGGAATACCCTTGTAATTCTGGTAGCCGTGGTTCGCAGGATTTTTCGCAGAAGCAATCAACGCATCTATCGCATTCGAAGATGGCGCCTGATCCGGGCTACCAATCCCCAGGTTAATCACCCGAAACGCTGGTGTATCAAGTCCGCGTACCTCCGCCAACTTCCGACTGAAGTAGTACTCCTCAACGTTGGCAATTCTGTTTGCTGTCTTTATCATAACTTTTTTTCCGAAAGTCCGGAAGACGGGAAGTCCGAAAGAAGAGTCGGAATTGCTTTCCGACTTTCGGACTTCCCGACTTTCGGTCTATTTATATTCTATCCTGGCTTTTTTGTATTCCCCTAATATGTTCATGTTCTTCACCTGTCTCAAAACCTCTCGCATGGCGATGTCATAGCTCTTGCGCTTCTTCCATTCTACATCAATGTGAATCGAGTATTCGCTTGGCCGCCCGATGATGGGTATGGACTGAATTTTAGTGAGGTTGATGCTATTGTTCTTGAACGTCATCAATGCATCGGCAAGGCTTCCTACCTCGTTGGCAACTTCAAAGCAGAGCGATGCTTTATTGTTAGCCGCATCTTTTCCTTCATCTTTCTTGGAAAGGATGAGGAACCGCGTGAAGTTCTTTTTGTGGGTTTCGATTCGCTTCTCCAGAATCTGCAGCCCAAACTTTTTTGCTGCGAATTCATTAGCGATCGCTGCTGTACTCTTCAGCTTAAGTTCCTTCACACGTTTTGCTGAAAGAGCCGTGTCATCGCTTTCGCGGATCTCCATGCCTTTCAATGCGAACAAAAACTCCGAGCACTGGCGAATGGCCATCGGGTGCGACTCAATGGTTTTGACATCTTCCAACTTCACACCCGGCAACGCCAGCAAGTGCATGTGTATTGGCAGATACAGCTCTCCGATGATGTTGAAGTGATAGTCTTGCAACAAGAAGTAATTCGGAAGTATACTACCCGCGATGGAATTCTCGATCGCCATCACGGCAAAGTCGCTCTCGCCACTCTTCAGACTTTCGCATAACCGGTGAAACGAAAGACACTCAACCGTTTCAATCGGATCTTTGAAATACGTAAAGGCCGCCACCTCGTGAAAGCTGGCCGCGATACCCTGAATAGCAATCCTTAATTTTTTCTTCTTCGCCATTTGTTCTAATTCCTCTTGAGAAATTTTCTTACCCACTAACATACCCACACATCCCTCCCCTTGGGGAGGCTAGGAGGGGTGGATCAAAAAAAAAGTCCCGGCTTTCCGGGACTTCTTTGTGTTATCTGTTAACCTTCTTAACAATACAACCACTCTAGAGTCCCGTGCGGGGTCTAAAAAAGTAGTAGTAAAAATAAAAGAAGCTGTTAAGTCTCATTTCTCTTGTTGTTGGTCAAAGATAAATCCATTTTATTCTGACTTGCAAGGGTGTAGCAAATCTTTCTTTAATAATTTTACTAAAACTAATGCTTGTTAGTAGGTAGTTTCGTCTACGGGTATTAGCATACCGGATAACAATTAACTTTAAACAAACGAAGAAATCATGAAAACACAACTGAAATACACGCTCGCATTACTGGTACTCCTGGCCTGGGGCTGTGGCCAAAAATCACACGATCACGAACAGGGTCATGATCACGAACATGCCGAAGAAGGCGGACCTAACCAGGCCCTTTATGATGAAGTGATGAAGGTACACGATGAAGTGATGCCGAAGATGAACGACATCTACAAACTGAAACAAGACCTGAAAAAGATACTGGACGAATCCAAGGATCTTACCGAAGACAAGAAAAAAGAAATCGAGGCAACCATTGCCAACCTCGACTCAGCCAGTAATGGTATGATGGTTTGGATGCGCCAGTTTAATCCGTTACCCGACAGCTTGGGCGAAGAGAAAGCGCGTGAATACCTGGAGAACGAAATGGAGAAGGTAAAGAAAGTGAAGGAAGATATTTTGGAAGCGATGGAGAAGGCGAAGGGGTCAAATTAGTTTGGAAGGATATCGTATGTAGAAGCGTCCAGTACTTAATCGTTGGTCTTTATTTTATGCTCCTATCAAAGAATTGATACCGGCCAGGGATAGCAGTGAAAAGCCCGAAGTGCGTTGACCTGAGCGCAGCCGGACTTGTAACGTCCTGATAACTATCGGGAAGCCCGGCCTGAGTAGCGTGGGTATGCGGGCAGTGACGAAGGGGACGCATTAAAAAGAATTAAGTATTTAGAATTTAGAATGCATGTAATCCTTGGGTCATTATTCTAACTACTATATTCTAAATACTAAATTCTTAAATTTGCGCCCACCTAAACGAGCTGTATGGACGCACAACAAATTCCTCTGAATGACCTCCACGTAAAACTGGGTGGTAAAATGGTTCCCTTTGCCGGATTCAACATGCCGGTTCGCTATTCTTCCGACCTCGAAGAACACATGACCGTGCGCAACGGTGTAGGTGTTTTTGATGTGTCGCACATGGGCGAGTTCACGTTGAAAGGACCCGATGCCCTTGATCTCATTCAACGGGTTACGACCAACGATGCCTCCAAGTTGGTGGATGGCCAGGCGCAGTACTCCAGCCTACCTAATGAAACTGGCGGGTTGGTAGATGATCTCATCGTTTATAAAATCAAAGACAACGACTACCTGCTGGTGGTAAATGCCGGCAACATCGACAAAGACTGGAACTGGATCAGCAAGTTCAACACGAAGGGTGTTGATATGAAAAACATCTCGGCTGATATCTGCCTCTTTGCTGTGCAGGGACCGAAGGCCGTTGGTGTTCTTCAAAAACTTACAACAACAGATCTTAGCACCATCAAATACTATCACTTTGCCATTGGTGAATTTGCCGGAGTACCAAACGTTATCATGTCGAACACAGGCTACACAGGTGCGGGTGGCTTTGAGATTTACGTAAACAAGCAACACGCAGAAAAAATATGGAGCGCTATCTTCGATGCAGGCAAAGATGTTGATATTAAACCGATCGGTCTGGGGGCACGCGATACGTTGCGCTTAGAGATGGGCTTCTGTCTCTATGGAAACGATATTGACGATACTACATCGCCACTGGAAGCGGGACTTGGCTGGATCACAAAATTCACCAAAGACTTCACAAACTCCGTTGCGCTTAAAAAACAGAAAGAAGAAGGCATTAAGAAAAAACTTGTTGGCTTCAAGATGATCGACAAAGGAATTCCCCGTCATGATTACCCGATTAAGGATAGCGCAGGAAATGTAATTGGCAAGGTTACTTCCGGAACAATATCGCCTATGCTTGGATTAGGTGTTGGTCTTGGATACGTTACCCTGGAAAACGCTGCTATCGGCACTGCTATATTTGTTGACGTGAGAGGAAAGGGATTAAAAGCACAAGTGAGCAAACTGCCCTTGATTTAGTATGCGATCATTGCTCGTTGTACTCTGCCTGGCGACTTATTCTGTGTTTGCTCAATCGGAAGAAGATCAATTGAATGACCGTGGTGTAGCCCTATTGAATGATGAGAACTACACCGAAGCTATTCCCATCTTCAATCACCTGGTAGCGCAAAATCCCGACATGACCACCTACCGCTACAACCGGGCAGTAGCACTGTTTAACCTGAAGCGCTTCAATGAAGCCTTGAAAGATTATTCAGTGCTTCATTCTTCTTTACCAGAAGAAACAGAATACACGTTTCAAATGGGGAACTGCTACGAAAATATGGACAGTGTCAGGCAAGCCATCCATTACTATTCTGAAGCTATAAAAGGCGAGCAGAGTTTTTACATCTACTATTTCAAACGAGGCACACTTTATTTAAAACAAGGTGTGTGGAAAAAATCCGAGCAAGACTTTACTGCTGCTCTTAGTATTGATCCAAAGCACCATAATTCACTCCACAACCGCGGCATTGCGCGTTACCAACTAGGACAACGAACAGCAGCCTGCAACGACTGGTGCGAAGCCTACCAACTAGGCAACCCTACATCCAAAAGCCATCTCGACAAAAACTGCAACTCAACTACACAACCCTGCAAATCAAAATGAAGAGGATCGATGTCTGCCTTAGTCCAGACCTGATGCACTTGTATACGGTAACCGACCGCACCATAGTAGTGGTGGATATTCTGCGTGCCACATCGTGCATGACTACGGCTTTCGCCCATGGCATTGACAGCATTGCTCCATTCGCCAAACTGGATGACTGTCTTGCCATGAAAGCAAAAGGATACTACACTGCTGGCGAACGTGATGGTCAAAAAGTTGAAGGCTTTGACCTGGGCAATTCTCCTTTCGAATACATGGACGAAAAACTGAAAGGCAAAAAAATTGCTTTCACTACCACCAACGGCACACAAGCCATTGCAAAATCCGAAGGTGCAAAAGAAATTATTATCGGATCGTTTTTAAATCTTTCTGCCGTTACCAACTATTTGTTAAAAAGTGATGACAATGTTTTAGTGGTGTGTGCAGGCTGGAAAGGAAAAGTAAACCTAGAAGATACTTTGTTTGCCGGAGCCCTGGTTGAATTACTGAAAGAACATATTGAACCCGATTGTGATGCCCCGCTGGCAGCACAGCATTTATACAATCAAGCCAAGAACGATCTGGTTGGCTTTCTTAAAAACTCCAGCCATGTGAAGCGTCTTGCCCGACTGAACATTTTAAAAGACATTGAATTCTGTCTTACTCCGGATCAATACCATGTAGTGCCGGTGCTGCGCGATGGTGTCTTGAAAAGTTAGGCAGGATGCCTGTGGATAGTTGTCACTCGCCTGGAGGCGAGCGACTGTATTCATTTTTTTACACGAAAAATATTCACAGCATTGTTGTTGTAAACCGTTTGCCTGTCTAGGGTCATTCCATTTTTCATTGCTACGTTAGCCGATGGCAGGTTAGTAAGACTGATGATGGATATTACTGAAGATGACACGTTATTCTCAAAAGCAAATTTTTTACACTTCAGTGCAGCTTCGGTGGCAAAGCCTTTGTTCCAATGTTGTGGCACTAAAGAATAAGCCACTTCAAGTTCTTCTATTCCATCAACAACCTGCACCAGTAATCCGGCATGACCGATCAGGCTTCCCGTTGATTTTTCAATCAGCGCGTTCATGCCACCGCTGCTGCGCTCATAACGTTGAAATTGTTTTTGATACCACTTACCACACTCCACTTTCGGATCTTCGCGCTCGCTGATCCAATACTGAAATGATCTCGTATCCTCAAAGAATTCTAACCACGCATTAAAATCGGTAAGGTCAATTTTACGAAAGAGCATTCTATCGGTCTCCTCACCTTCCAACAGGTACTTCATGGAACAAATTTATGAGGCTCTGTTACAATTTCACCGAACGTAATATCATACTCATCCGGATCATTGATGCCAAACTCCTTGGTGCCCCAGGGCGTTAGGTAAAGTTCATAATCGATGGTGGCACCGCTCGCAACAAACTCTTTATATAAAGTCTCAACATCATCAACCCAGAAGTAGACGTTGTTGGTCTTCTCAACAACCTTCCAATTCGGCTTGATCAGATTGGCTTCCGCTTTTTGAAACATGAGGTAATGACCATCGCGATGAAGGATCGCAAAGTATGGAGGATGACCATACAAACCTGAAATTGTAAAACCAAGTTTGTCTTTATACCAGTTTGCAGAATGAAGAACATCTTTCACCAGTAAGACGGGAGCTGATCCTTTAAGGGTAGGCATTGCAAAAAGTTATACCTTAATATAAATCTTCTTCCTATCCAACACATACCCCACGGCCCAGCATGACAGCATGAAGGACAACGCAAACAGGAATGATGCCGTATAGGGATCAAACACGCTTCCAAAGAAACGCTTGGTTAGCCACCAAGGTAACGAATGCTCACCAACCGGAATCATGTAAAGGATCATCACCAATATTCCAGCCAACATGTAAATGAACAATGGATTTCTTCCGAACACTACAAAGAAGTAGGTCCATTTTACGCGCTTTTGAATTTCAATTCCATAAATCAGGACAGACAGCAGAACCATATCGATACCTACTGTTAGTAGCACGAATGAGCTTGTCCAGATTTTCTTATTGATGGGAAACACCATGTGCCAGGTAAGTGCCAGCACGATCAGCCCCGCCCCGGCAAGCATCAGTCTGGCGATTGTTTCGTACGAGTTACCATGCTTACGAATAAAGTCGCCCACCAGGTATCCGAAGACAACATTAACAATAGCTGGCAGTGTACTTAGAATTCCTTCGGGATCGAACGGCACGCCTTCTCCGTGGTAAAGATGTTTCTCGCCCAGCACAGCAAAATCAAGTGCATTGCCGACATAACCAGCCAGGCTGTATGGATCATTCGCATCGCCATATACATAAAGAATAATCCAATAGGCTACGAGCAGCACCGCGCTAACAATCACGGCCATCTTCTTCGAGCAGTAGTGCAGAATAATGGAGGCAAAGAAATAACACAAGGCAATACGTTGAAGAACGCCAAGTATGCGTGCTTCGCGGAGAGACTCCCATGTATCAGTTTTGAAATTATAAAATGGGAACCAATGCAGTAAAAAGCCAAGTAGAAATATAATCAGCGTTCGCTTCACTGTTTTCTGCCAGAACACTGCACTGCCCTGAAGTTCGTACTTGTGCATGGCAAAGGCCATTGCATTTCCAACAGCAAACAAGAAAGAAGGAAAAACCAGATCGGTAGGTGTAAACCCATGCCAGGGCGCGTGCAGCAACGGTGCATACACATGACCCCAGTCGCCCGGAGTGTTTACAATAATCATAAAACAAACGGTCATTCCGCGAAAGACATCAAGAGCAAGGTAGCGTTGATTCTCGGCCATAAAGGTTAGGTTTAAACAGTACTAAGCTGAGGCAATTTTCTTAGCGATGCAAATGCACACGGACACACTTTCTATTTACGAGGAACGATTTACGAGGGACGATTTAAAAGTTACCAGTTACAGGTTTTTGGTCACCGGTAACAGGCAACCGTAACTATTTAAGTTTCTCATTTTGCTTGTGCCGCTGACTGTCACGTTGGGTTTTCTTCTCCAGGTTCTTCTGAAACGCTTCGGTCAGGTTTACTCCGGTTTGGTTGGCCAGACAGATCAGCACCCAAAGCACATCGGCCATTTCATCGCCAAGGTCTTTGCCTTTGTCGGATTCTTTTTCAGACTGTTCACCATACCGTCTTGCCATGATGCGTGCTACTTCTCCTACTTCTTCCGTAAGCATAGCCATGTTGGTAAGTTCATTAAAGTAACGCACGCCATGATCTTTTATCCACCGATCCACCTGGTGTTGAGCTTCCGATAGTGTCATCTTCTTCGTTTAATGTTTCGCGTTCAAGATTGATTGAGGTTAGTCTAATACCTCACTACTCGTATCTACTTCAGTTCTTCAAAATCGATATCCAGCACATCATACTTCTGCCAGCCAATAAAATCAAAGTGCCACCATTCTGAACTGTTTACTTTGAATCCGTATTTCTTCATTACAGCAATGATCAGATCGCGATTCTTTTTGATTTCAGGATCGCTTACAGGAGTTGAGGGCCATGCTTCTTTTCTGAACGAATCGTACTCCGTTGGCATCTTCAACTCCTTACCGGTTTTTAAATCAATCAACGTCATATCAATAGCACAACCACGATTATGACGCGAGCCGCGGTAAGGCGAAGCCACATAGGTAGTATCGTGGTAGACTTCATAAAACTTCACCGTGGCTTTATACGGGCGATAGGCATCAAAAATCTTTATTCCCAAGCCCTGCGTTTTTAATTCGGCCTGCGCTTTCTTCAGCGCTTCCGCTACAGGTTTTCGCGCGTAGGCTTTTGCCAGGTTGTAAATTTTCTCTTGGGTGAAATTGTTAGTGGTAGCGTACCGGATATCCAACACAATACCTGGAATGAATTTTTCAAGATCGACCAATACCTTGTCTGGATGAACGTTGATGGAAGCCTTATACTCCACCAGGGTAGTAGCCTTCAATCCATATTTATTTTGCGCTACGGCCGAAAGTGTAATACCGCACACTGCAAAAACCAAAAACCTCCTTAGTACCTTACTTAGCATAGTCAGTGATTTGAACTCACAAAATAAACAATAAACTATGCATCAGAAATTTTGTGTGTCAGCATTTGTTTCCTACATTTTCTGATATTCCTACAACCCTTCATCGCAAATGAAAGTAACTAAAAAGATTCTTCTTGGCCTGCTTGCCCTCACACTTATTCTGGCCATTGGCATCTTCTTCTACCTGCGTGCGCAGAAGCCAACCTACAACGGTGAACTTACGCTCAATGGCCTTCATGAAGATGTACGCGTGTATTACGATAATGCCGGAGTACCTCACCTCTACGCCAACAATGCCGATGACGCCTACCTTGCTCTTGGTTATGTACATGCACAAGACCGGCTCTTTCAAATGGAGATGCTGAGGCGTGCTGCTTCTGGCCGGCTTGCTGAAGTACTCGGACCCGACCTGATTAAAGTCGATAAGTTATTTCGCACCCTTGGCATTGCAGCGTTCGCCAAAAAACAAGCCGAACAATTTTTACAATCTGATACGGCCGATTACCAAAAGGCAGTACGCGCATATCAAAAAGGAGTAAACGAATTTATTCGAAATGGAAAAACTCCGCTAGAGTTCACCATCATCGGCATTCCAAAAGAAGAATTTACGCCACAGGACATTTACCTGGCCATTGGCTTCATGGCGTTTGGTTTTGCCGAAGGCTTGCAGGCTGATCCGGTGTTACAAAAAATAAAAGAAGAACTCGGTGACGAATACCTGAAAGACCTGGCTGTACAAACTCCAATCGATGCTGAACGTATCAAAAACTTCCATGGCCCGTTTAAAACAGTCACAAACAAACCCGTTGGTACAACCGGTTCGATGATCACCGCCATTCGTGAAGCGCTCGATCAATTACCGGTTCCACTTTTTCAAGGTAGTAATGGTTGGGCAATTTCAGGCGATCGTACAAAATCAGGATTTCCAATTCTCGCCAACGATACCCACATTGGATTTTCGCAGCCGGCCGTTTGGTATGAAGCGCACATCGAATATCCGGGATTCAGTTTTTATGGTCACCACCTTGCCGGAATTCCCTTCGCACTTTTAGGTAACAACCGTTCAACCGCCTGGGGGCTTACCATGTTTGAAAATGACGACACCGATTTCTTTATCGAAACACCAAATCCTGAAAACCCCAACCAGGTAAAATTTAAAGACGGATGGGAAGATCTTAAAACACGGACCGAAATCATTAAAGTAAAAGGAAGCGATGATGTTGTACTGGAAGTAAAGTCATCGCGGCACGGGCCAATCATCAACGAAATTTTTGATTACGGTCCTGCAACCACACAACCTGTTTCGCTTTGGTGGCTACTTACACAAGATGTAGACAACCAGGTACTCGAAGCAGCATACCGGCTCGGACACGCTTCATCGATTGAAGAAATGCAACAGGCTGCCTCGATGATTGCCGCTCCGGGATTAAACGTAATGTATGCCGATGTAAAAGGAAACATTGCCTGGTGGGCTGTAGCCAAACTTCCCATTCGGCCCGCACATGTGCAGTCGAAATTATTTCTGGATGGCGCCAGTGGCAATGATGAGTACCTGGGCTTTTACGATTTCTCCAAAAATCCACATGCTATCAATCCTCCGTGGGGTTACGTGTACTCTGCCAACAATCAGCCCGACAGTGTTGAAGGTGTGTTGTATCCGGGGTACTACTATCCGAAATCACGGGCGGGGCGTATAAACACGTTACTACAGGAAAATAAAAAGTGGACGCTGGAGGACATTAAAACTATTAACCTGGATGCGGTTTCAACCACGCACCCGGAAGTAGCCAACGAAATTGCAGCTGTTCTGAAATCGTTCAACGAAGAAAAATATACTACACTCGCTGAAATCTTAAATCAGTGGAATGGCGATCATCAATCAACCGACACCGCGCCATCGGTTTACTACAACATACTTTCGCAAATTATGTTTCTAAGTATGAACGATGAACTGGGTACGAGTGCATTCAAATCGCTGATGGAAACTTCCATTCCAAAAAATTCTTACCCTACCTACCTCCGAAATGATACCTCACCCTGGTGGGACAATGTGAACACAAAAGCGGTGAAAGAAACACGATCTGATATTATCAAACGAGCAGCCGCCAACGCACTTACTATTCTTCATGAAACCTGCGGCCCTAACCCCGAAGATTGGGTGTGGGGAAAAATTCATACACTCAAGCACAATCACCCGCTGGGAGCTGTTAAACTACTCGATAACTATTTTAGTGTTGGCCCCTTTCCTGTAGACGGAGGCAGCGAAGTAATCAACAACCTCTCGTTCTCGCTGGATACTACCGGCTACTATCCCGTTACCAGTGGACCAGCCTTGCGCAAGATTACCGACTTTGGTGATGTTGACCATGGCGAAACTGTTTCGCCAACAGGGCAATCCGGAAATGTTACCAGTGCACATTATCAGGATCAGGCCGAAATGTTTGCCAACGGAAAATTCCGGTTGATGATGATGAACAAAAAAGAAATTGAAGAGCAGAGCAACAATGTATTACTCCTGAAAGCAAATTGATGTTGACTGGATGAACAAATCGAGTTCCTGTACTGTTAGAAACCCATTGAACTTATTATAACTATGGAAAACTTAAGAAATAAAACAGCCCTCGTTACCGGAGGAACAAAAGGTATCGGTTATGGAATTGCCGAAGCACTCGTGCACGAAAATATAAATGTGGCCATCACCGGTCGCACAAAAGCTGCCGTGGATGAAGCCGTAACCAATCTGAACAAATCGGGCAAAGGCGAAGCCATTGGTGTGGTGGCCGATGTGCGAAACGCTGATTCTCAACAACAAGCCGTAGCGGCCGTAGTTAAAAAATGGGGCAAGCTAGACTTGCTGATTGCCAATGCCGGCCTTGGATATTTTGGTTCGATTGAAGACCTCACCATCGAACAATGGAACGAAACCATCGACACCAACCTGACAGGAGTTTTCTTAAGTATTAAAGCTTCGTTGGAAGAACTCAAAAAAACAAAAGGATACATCATTACCATGGCCAGCCTGGCGGGCACAAACTTTTTTGCCGGGGCATCCGCCTACAACGCCAGTAAATTCGGACTCGTGGGCTTCACCCAGGCGGTGATGCTCGATGTTCGCAAGCATGGCATTAAAGTAACGACTATCATGCCGGGTTCGGTCGCCACCAACTTCAGCGGCATTACCGCACAAGATGATGCGTGGAAAATTCAACCCGAAGACATGGGGCAAATGGTGATCGACCTGCTGAAGATGCACCCACGCACCTTGCCCAGCAAAATTGAAGTGCGGCCTAGTATGCCGAAGTAAACTGAAATACAATTTCATTGAATACGTAGCCCACGGTTGAAACCGTGGGCTATTCTATTTCGCGCAACGTTACACCCGATTCTTTGTATCGATAATAATTGTTACAGGTCCGTCATTCACCAAAGCTACTTTCATATCGGCACCAAACTCTCCGGTCTGAACAGGCTTGCCCAAATTTTCCGTCATCGCCTTCACAAACTTCTCGTACAGCGGTATGGCGATATCCGGCTTTGAAGCTTTTAGGTACGATGGCCGATTGCCCTTCTTCGTGCTGGCGTGTAATGTAAACTGACTCACCACGACAATATCACCTCCGTTATCTTTCACGCTTACATTCATCACACCTTGTTCATCATTAAAGATCCGAAGGTTTACAATTTTCTGCGCAAGCCAGTCAATATCTTCCTGCGTATCGGCATCTTTAATTCCAATAAGTATCAATAATCCTTTTTCGATGGAAGATTTTACGTGTTGATCAATCGTTACGGAGGCAGACGAAACACGTTGAATTACTGCGAGCATGGTAAATATGATGATGGGATGATTTGAGAATTTGGTGATTGTCTTCTGACGCTGGGGTGAACTCACCCTTTAATATTGCTGGAGTTCTGAAGATTCGTAGATGTGCGTTCCTTTTGTTTCAGCGTTTGCAACATGAAGCATGGCGCGTGCTACTTTAAGCGAATCAATGGCTTTATATTTTTTAGGAATCAGAAAGCCAAAAACCTTATAAAAAAATTTCGCTGCATCTTCACCACTTCGCTTTTCCGTACGTGGGCCAAGAAGCAACGATGGACGGAAGATGTGTAGCGTATCGAATCCCACCTGCGAAACAGCTTCCTCCATCTCTCCCTTCACGCGGTTATAATAAATGGATGATTCGCTATCAGCACCCAATGCAGAAACAATCAGAAATTGCTTTCCTCCTCTGCCGTACGATGTCTTGGCCAGCAGTAAGGGAAAGTAAAAATCAACCTGGTTGAAATTTTCTTTTGAGCCGGCTTTCGCCATCGTAGTGCCGAGGCAACAAAAAATATCATCGGCTTTCAGTTCATCGTTGTGTTCGCCAAGCCTGGCAAAATCTACTTTCACTTGCACAAGCTTGGAATGAAGAATCGGAAGGTCTTGCCGGGTTAATGCAATTACTTTTGAATAACGATCGCTGTTCAACAAAAGTTGAAGCAATTGACTGCCGATCAATCCGGTGCTGCCGGCCACTAAGGCGGTTTTCATAATGAATAATTTAGAAGAAACTTAATCAGGCTTCTGAACATCCGTTGAGAGGTCGGTTGGATGTTCAAGGGTGCGCCCCTTCTCCCAAGTTAAGAATTTATCGATTTCGTTGTTCAGCGAAGCGTAGACCGACATTAAAATTCCGGCATCATCGGTCAGGCCAAGCCCGGGAATCCAATCGGGAACAAGATCCAGCGGGTTAACAAAGTATAGAATGGTAGCTACTACCAACAACATCGTTTTCCACGGCACCTCGCGATAGCGCCCAAAAGCATACGCCTTCACCATCCGGCCGAGTGTAAAAAAATTCTCCTTCATGGAAGATACCTTAACATCTTTCCACTTCACTTGCTGGAGTTTGCGTGTCATGCTGGCGAGCAGCATCAACAACCTTCCCTTCTTGCCAAGCAGGCCGGCTGCGCGGTCGAGGGCAATATCGAAGAAGCGGTTGTTCAGAAGTTGCGGGTTACGAGTTTGGGGGTTAGGGTCAGAAGGTTTGTTGGATTTCTTTTTTCAATTCCGTTAAAGCGTGGGCGATAGGGTCTACTGTTTTATTGATCGACTTCTCAAAAATCCGTTTTGATAAATCCAGGCTGGTGCCTTCCGGAGTCATTTCGCCAGCCGCTTCGTTGATAACCATAATCAAATCTTCCTTGGCGCTTTTGATCAACGACCACACCTCCTCCGACATGTAGACCTGCTGCGATGCATTGTGGTTGTATTCATTCCGGATTTCAGCGAGCAATAATTGATGAAACTCACGGGCTGCCATGCCGGATGCTGTTAGTCGCACAAGCAGGTTTTGAGGAGAAATGCGCTCCAGAAACAACGTCATGCGTTCGTACGCCTGAAGCCGGGTGGGCAACACGGTTTCGATGCTGCGGCCGCGTATCTCCAGCTTTTTAAGATCGGTTTCGCGCTGAATAAAACTGCGCACCAGCAGGTAGGCTGCATACAATACAATCGAAGCCGGAACCAGTATTTTTATAAATTCAATCAATGCATCCATGAAAACTAAACTTTATTTATGGTTTGAAAGTTAATAATTTTGAAACATTAAGCGCCTACTATTTCATGTTTGATAATCTTCATCCCGTTACGCTGTCTGACCGTGCTGTCGAAGAAATCCGAAAGATCATGACAACCAAAAACATCCCGGCCGACTACGGCTTGCGCGTGGGTGTTAAAGGTGGCGGATGTGGCGTGTCGCCGCTCATTGGATTCGACAAAAAGAAGAACTCAGACCTGGCTTACTTTATTGCTGATATCCCGGTTTATATCGACAAAAAACACACGATGTACATCATCGGCAAACAGGTAGATTTTTTTGAAGGCGAAGAAGCCCGTGGGTTTGTGTTTGTGGACAGTAAAGAAACACAGCCAACAGACAAGCACTAGCGCGCATAGTATTCAAATACTGCTTTGCCCACAGCCGCCATTGCATTTTCAATTACGGCATCTGATTCAAGCGTGTTGGTTACAAACATGACGATGGCCACTTTACGACCATCCGGAAGTACAATAATTCCAACATCGTTCATCGCACCCAGCACACCTTGTTCGTTGCGTCCGCCCGTGCCGGTTTTATGAGCCCAGGTAATTTCACTTGGAAGACCGGCACGGATACGCTTGCCACCAGTAGGCGATTGTACCATGGCGTTCCAAAGAAAATCATAACTGACCGTTGAAAGTTTTTTATCTTCCGCCAACACCTCCAACAATTGAAGCATGCCCCACGGGGTGCTCCAGTTTTTAAATGGAATATCCCAGTCACGGTGCATCTCCTGTTCGTTGTAGCGGATAACCGTATTCGTTATACCAAGTTCGCGTACATACTTCTCAACCGGAGCCGTTCCTCCTAACAATCTGAACATAGCATCACAACCAACATTATCGCTAAGCGCTACCGTTTCGTACATAATCTCACGCAGTGTAACATCGGCACTTCCTTCCGGATATTTTTTCGCCAACGGACTGTGTGTGGGAAAGTATTCGCTCTTACTCAGCCCGATCTTTTGATCAATCGAAAAATTTCCAAGGTCTACCTGATGTAACATCGCCATGGTTAACGGAAACTTGAACACACTTTGCATAGGATAGTGCCGTGAACCATTTACCGAAAGTGTGTCATCTCCATCCAGCAACTTGATAGCAATTCCAACATCCGCCTTCATCGGAGTAATGATGTTGTGAAGGGTGTTGCGTAGCGAACTCACCTGCGCTGTTGCTGTGTAGCCAAGCAGCAAAAAAAAAGCAGTCAAAAATCTCATAGCAAGTGTTGTGAATTTGCTAGTATGTCTTTGTCATATCAGCCGGAATGCAGATGATAAAGTCGGCTGTGTTTTTATTGGCATCTTCCAGCTTCTGAATGTCGCTTTGTTCCACCGAATGAATGGTAACAATCTTCAGGGTTGGCTCTGCTTTCTTGAGGTACCAGGTAATACCTTCGTAGTTTTGCGAATGATAGGCCCCATGGTAATGAAGAAATGTTCCTTTCCGGTTCCTCAAAATAAAATAGGCCATGGTAGCGTCTTTCATGGCTTGTGAGCGCGCCATGTTCTCGCCACTCACATGACTACCGCCCATACTCATCATGTTTTTGTAGCCTGGCAACGTCAAATCAATTTCAACCGGCAGCGGGGCAATCCACTTCTTTGCTTCGTCTGGAAGTGCGCTCAGGGACTCAATCCCTTTTCGATACACCAGGTTAGCATACCTGCGCGGAATGTTTGAGGCAATAACAGCAAGCTTATTAGCCTTGGCAAATTCTACCAGCGGCTTGTAGTCATTCTTGTAGTTATCCCACACTTTAGCTTCACTAAGTAAATGTTTTTCTTCGATGGTGCCATTCAGAAATTCGTTGAGCACAAGTTGATCATCGGCTTCGAACATTTCCATGCCGAGGGTAAGTTCTTTTTGTGAAGTGAACAATTCTTTCACTACTTGTAGTTCGAGCCAGTGATCGATGGCGTTATCGTGCAGTTCGCCAAATAATACTACTTCAGCCTTGGCCGCTTCGCTGATCATTTTAGAAAAGTCTACGGCTTTACCTTCCTTGTTGAATATTTTATAAGCCGCTTTGTCCTGTGCGGAAAGTGTTGTGGATATCAGTACCAGTAAAAGACAAACGTGTTTAATCATGTGATGATTCAAATTTTTAACGCGCACAAAGGTAATCGACTTCTTAAAAACCTAACGCACCTTTTGCAAACTCACGGTGGCTTTTTTGCACTTGCCCCCAATGGGCGGGTTAAGCTTGGAGATTTTCAATTCTACAGACTTCACGGTGGGTAGCGCCTGCAAAACATCGTTCACTATTTTTTCGGCCACGGTTTCCAGCAGTCGCGAAGGCCGCTCCATTTCTTCCTTCACCATCCTGAAAAGTGTTTCGTAGTTTACAGTGCCGGCAAGTTCATCACTTTCTGCGGCTTCCGAGAAGTCAGTCTCCACGGCAATATCTACTTCAAACCAGTTGCCCGATTCGCGTTCGTGTGGGTAAACGCCATGAAAGGCATGGAACTCGAGGCCCTCGAGCGCTACGCGTCCGTTCATCCTACTTCGTCAAAAAATGATTTGTAAACTTTCTTGGTAGGCGTTGCCACGGTGGTTTCGACAAAAATAGTTTGTTGTTCAAGCACTACTTCTTTTTCAACCGTAGGTTCGGCACGAAGGGTTCGCTCAAACTCGAGGTTAGGAAATACGGCTTTCTTCGCCTCGCGCTTGGCCATGGCCACGTGTTTGTCAGGATCAAATTCTTTTGTTTGCGCGCGCGAGCGTTCTACTTTATCGAGTGTTTCACTGGCCATGCGTTTCAAATCAGAGAGCAGATCTTCGCGCGATGTTTCCAGTTTCTTGTAGTTTTCCAGCAACAGCTTGAGGCGGTCTTCCATCTCTTCGATGATTTCTTTTGCCCGCACATCCGACTCCTCAATAGTATCCTTGGCTTTGCGTTTAGCTTCGTTCATCAGGGCATCGGCTTTCAACTGCGACTCCCGTAAGTGAAGATCAGCAGCGGCCCGTGCCTGCTCGATAACGCTGGCCCCGGTGTCTTCGGCCGTTTTCAGAGTTTTGTATAGTGAGCTTTCTACTTCACGAAGTTTGGTTACTTCACGCTCGGTAGCTTCCAGTTTAATGCGCAGTTCTTTGTTCTCATCCGAAATACGTTCCCATTCCTGCGACAGGGTTAGCAAAAATCCATTGACTTCATCGATCTGATACCCTCTGAAATTTTTTTCGAAGGTTTTCTGTCTGATCTCAAGCGGTGTTACTCTCATAAAAATTGTAGTTTAAAAAATGATATTCCAGACTGATATGGTTCGATCATCGCTGGCACTCAGCAATTGATCCTGATAGTTCGTCCACAATACTTTGTTTACAGAAGTTCCATGGCCGGCATGACGAGCGCGGTCGATTACTTTAAGCAGCTTCATCGCCTGAGCATCCCACACTTTAATGGACTTATCCATGCTACAAGTTACGAAATGTTTGCTATCGGGGCTAAAATCAAGGTGATTTATCGCGAAGAGGTGCGCCACCACTTCTTCAGCCTGACTGTAGTTGCTGTTCACATCCCAAACTTTAAGCCGGGCATCGCGCGAGCCGCTTATCAGAAACTGCCCATCGGGTGTGTAGCGAACCGTAAAGACAGAATTATTATGGGCAGCCCATACGTACTTCTCTCGTAAGCTGTTCAATTCAAAAATACGAATACTGTTGTCGCTGTAACCAACGGCCAATTCCCCGCGTGTGGGGTGAATGGCAATGGTCCGTGCGCTCTGAGTCGTGGCCTGAACCTTACCCGTGATGGCCAGATTGGAAACAGACACCTTGAGCAAGGTACCATCACCGGTTGCTACGAAGAGATCATCACCTGTCGATTGCATATCAAAGATTGCTGCCGTTGTGAGTTGTAACGAACCGATCTCTTTTTTATTCTGCCAGTCTAACAGATGGATGCCGTCATAATTATGACCTGCAATAAGCCAATCGCTGCCGGCATGATGATGCAGAGCATAAACAGAATTAGGGAGCTTGGCAATGAGTTGGCCTTCTTCCGGATCGGTAAGGTTCCACGACACAATCATACCATCGCCAGCACCTGAAAAGAAAATACTATCAACGGCTGAACGCTGCAGCGTGTAAACACAATCCCGGTGCCCGGTTAGGGTGTGGCGTTTCCTGATTTCTATTTTGGACATCTCGCTTAAACTTCGCGAAAGTTCTTACTTTCGGGTAGTTTAAAAAATGGCATTAGAAAAAATTATCATCGAGAAAGACCGCGCCTGGGCACTGTGGCACCTGGAAGAAGACGAGACTGTCCTTCAGGACATTGTTAGTCGCGAACCGATGCCCGATACCATTACCAACCCAACCAAACGAATGGAGTGGCTCGGAGGACGGGTACTCACGAAAGTATTGATGAGCGCGTTGGGGCTACCTTTTCGCGGCATCACCAAAGATGAGCACGGAAAACCCTTTCCGACCGGGCACCCACATCAACTCTCGCTCAGTCATTCGTATCCGTATGTAGGTGCGCTCATCGATACCCATACGGCCGGCATCGACCTGGAACAACCAAAAGAAAAATTACTGCGGATTGCTCCGCGCGTACTGCACGCTGGCGAACTGGCTGATGCCGGTACTGATGTTGTAAAACATTGTATTTACTGGTGCGCCAAAGAAGCGCTGATGAAAGTACACGGCAAGAAAGATCTGATCTTTGCAGAAAATCTGATAATCGAGCCTTTTGAGCGCAAACACGAAGGCGATATTACTGGTAACATTCTTGTTAGGGATAGTAAACAGAGCATTCCGCTACACTACATTGTGTATCCAACGTTTGTAGTGGTGCTCACAAAACGAATAAAATCATGATGATGAAAAATCTAATATTACTCGTGCTGCTGCTCCCCGGTCTTTCCGTGCAAGCCCAGGAAGTAAAGAACTTCACACTTACCAATGTTGTTACCGGCAAGCCTGTTTCGTTGGATACCTATCCATCCTGCTCGGGTGTGGTTATTATTTTTACTTCCAATGCATGTCCGTACGATGAATACTACCGGGGGCGCATATCAATACTTACGCGTGATTACACCGATAAAGTGCCGGTGCTCCTGGTGAACTCAAACATCGAACCGGCTGAATCGGTTGAAAACATGACCAAGAAAGCGCAGCAGTTAGGTCTCACCGTTCCCTACCTTGCCGATAAAAGTCAAGTGTTGATGCAGCAGCTTGGCGCTACCAAAAGTCCGCAGGCTTTTCTGCTGAAAAATCAAAGTGGAAAATTCACGATTGTTTACAGTGGATCGTTCGATGACAACGCCCAGGTTGAAGCCGATGTACGACACGCGTACCTGAAAGATGCCATCGACATTATGCTTACCAACCAGGTGATTGAAACACCTGAAGTAAGACCGGTGGGGTGTACGATCCGGAAGAAATAATTTCAATTGACGGTTTCAGGTTGCCACAGGCAACCTGAAACCGTCAATCACCTCTATACATCTATTGAATCATACACAATCACCTTCTCCCAAAGGTGGGAGCAGTCTGCAATAAACTTTTGATGGATGGGGTGATCCTGATAGACTTTTTGTCCCTCCAGATCCTCGAAGAACATCAGCTCGGAGGCACTGTAGGAATTATCAACCACGGGACGAACTTCCGTTGAAGCTGGCACACCAATGTGCAATTCCTTAATCGTTTCGATCTTGGCCAGCGTTCGCAAACCGGCAATCAGTTTTTCTAAATCTTCTTTTGACTCACGATTCTTCAACCAGAAGAAAACATGGTGCGCGAGCATTTTCTTATTCTTTTCCATAGGTGTTAATGACATTCCGGTGGCGGTGGCTGCGGTTAGCACGGCAGTACTAGCGATGAAAGTTCTTCGGGTTAGCATTCGTTACGATTCAAGGTTTCGGGTTTCGCGTTTCAGGTTCAAGGTTTCAAGTTCAACGAACCTTAAACTTTCAGGATTCGAAAATACAAAAATCAATTTTCATTTCTTAAGCGAACGCAAGTAATGTATAAGATCGGTGCCGGGTACTTTCGTTACGCCTGCTTCGCGCAGCATGGTAATGAGCTGCCCGCGATGATACGTGGAATGATTTACAACATGAAAGAGAGTATCTTCCACCGGATCGCGAAACGGATCGCCCTTCAAATTTTTATAATCATACTCAGACGAAACAAAAGCATCGTCTTTTGAAGCAATGAACTGTTCAAGTTCACGCGCAGATTCAACCAGTGTATCCAGCGCTCCAACTTTGTTATGCTCAAGTCCTTCCACCGGAAAACCACGGAGGCTCACTCCTTGCATTCTTCGCAGCCAAACAATTTGTGCACCCAGCATGTGCAGCACCGTTTTGGCAATTGAAGGAAAACTGCTTTTGTTTTCACGAAAGTAGATTTCATCCGATACTTCCTTCAAAACATTCGCAACCTGTGTTGTGGCCCAGGTATTAAATGTCAGGTGCTTTTGAATTGAATATGACATGATCGTAAAAATTATTCCCCGAGTACTCTAAACGCAGATCAATGCTGCGTAAATCAGGAATCTTGCAGGCGAATAAACACTATTTATTTCAAATACGCAGGCAGTTCAACACCTGCTTTCAGCTTCGGATCAACAATAACGTCTTTTCGCTCAATCTTCAGCGGCCCCACACCCGCCCAGATGTCAAGATCGTAATCTTCATCATCATCGTTTGGACCACCCGTACGAACTTTAGCCGATGCCGCTTCAATCTCAAACGACAATAGCATGGTAGCTTTCCATTCGCCATCGGTTGGTTTGCGTACATCATCCCAGCGACCGGGTTGCATTTTGTTTGTGAACGCTTCCAACACCTGGTACATCTCATCCTTATCCTCCACTTTTTTGGCTTCACTGAAAATAACCACCGAACGATAATTGACAGAATGATGAAAGGCCGAGCGCGCCAGCACCAGTCCATCGATCAATGTGGCACTGATGCACACCGGAAGTTTCTTCTCCGCCAACTCACGCATGTAAAAACTACCGACCGAACCGTGCAGGTATACCTTGTTGCCAAGCCTGTTGAACCCTGTAGGAATTTGAAAGGGTTGACCATCGCGCACATAGGCCAGTGTGCAGAATAACGCTTCATCTAAAATGGCGTAGATGACCTCCTTATCGTACACGCCACGTTTGGGCAAGCGTGTGATTTCTGTTTTGTTGGTGAGGGGGAATTTTTCCATACTACATTACTTTAGTGGATGTATTGACTGATAAACATTGGGGCGATGAAGTTCCATATACTTGTCGGGTGTGGCCAGCGCTTTAAATCCAAACTGTTGATAAAGCGTATGCGCATCGCGTGTAACCAGTACTATTCTTCGCAATGACTTCAACTCATCGATGTGCTGGATGAATTCCATTAGTGTTTTAGAAAGCCCATTACCCCGATGTCCTTCGTCCACAAACACATCGGCCAGGTAAGCAAACGTTGCGTAGTCTGTTACCAATCGGGCAAACCCTACTTGTTGAGTATTAAAGTAAATTCCAACGCACAATGAATGATCAATTGATCGCTGCACCGTTTCGATAGAAATGCCTTGTGCCCAATAGGATTGAACCGAAAGAAAACGATGAACACACGCTGTATCAATGCGCGACCTATCGGTACTAAACAGATAACCGTTACGATGATCTTCTCTGATGATGTTCATAATCATTTAATCTTCAGCACAATTTTCCCAAACTGATCACCTCTTTCCATGCGCGCGAAAGCTTCGTTGATCTGATCAAGCGAATACTCCCGGTCGATTACAGGTTTTACGTTCCTGCTTTCCATTAAATCCAGCATCGACAAAAATTCATCGCGCGTGCCCATGGTACTTCCATGAATGGAAAGTTGCTTCCAGTACAACAACCGTGTTGATACTTCTGAAATATTTCCGGCCGTGCGGCCAAAATTTACAATGCGCCCGCCCGGTAAGGCCAGTTCAATCAACTTATTAAACTGATCGCCACCAGCGCTGTCGATGATCACATCAAAACCTCCGGCTTCTCTCTGCGCTGTGGCTACCCACTCAGCATCATGATAATTAAATCCACCAACGGCTCCAAGGGCCTTTGCTTTTTCAAGCTTTTCATCCGAACCCGAGGTTACATACACCTTGGCCTGATACGCCACAGCAAACTGTAGCACAAACAATGCTGCTCCCCCTCCCACACCGGTAATCAACACTTTCTCTTTCGCGCGTAGTCTGCCTTTGGAAAACAGGGCACGATACGCTGTTAACCCCGACAACGGAACGGCCGCAGACGCTGCCGAAGTAAGGTGTTCAGGCTTCTCGAAAACATATTTTTTGGAGATCACGATGTAGTCGGCAAACGTTCCATGATCAGGCAATCCTAAAATCTTAAACTTATCGCCTTGCACAATTGGATTGGTACCCCACTCAAGACTTGGGTTGATTACTACCTCCATGCCTACTAAAAGCGAATCGGCATCTTCGCCAACATCTTCAACCACACCACAGCCATCCGAGCCTAAAATGATTCCATCCGGAAAATGCTGCGCCTGCTCTCTTATCAACCACAAGTCGCGGTGATTGAGCGCGGCATGATGCAGGCGAATTAACACCTGATCTTTAACCGGTTTTGGTTTTTTTGTTTCCGAAATGGCAATAGGATAATCCTTGCCGTGAAAGAGTAAGGCTTTCATTTAAACTGCGCTAAATGTGAAGTGTAAAAAAAATTAAGAAAGCTGCTGGCTACTAATCACTAGATGCCAGCAGTATGTTTCAGCCAAAGGCTATTTAATAAGGTAGTTCCACCCGTGTACATCGGCTTCGTTGCCCATGCGAATGTTGTTGAGCTTTTCTTTCACGCGCACCTGGAAACTATCGGGGCCGGCCGCTGGAACCTGAAGGTCTTCTCCTTTAATCCGAATCACCGCGATCGGTGCCACTACGGCTGCCGTTCCGGTTCCAAAGGCCTCGGTTACAGAACCGTTTTTCAATCCGGCTTCAATCTCATCGATGCTTACTCTGCGTTCTTCAACCTCAACACCCATGTCTTTAGCAAGTGTAAGAATCGTGTCGCGGGTTACCCCTTCAAGTATAGCCGTTGTAAGTTTGGGGGTTACAATCTTTCCATTGATAACGAACATCACATTCATCATCCCAACTTCATCAATGTACTTATGCTCTTTGTGATCGGTCCACAAAATCTGATCGAATCCTTCTTCGCGCGCAATCTGTGTTGGATAAAATGCACCACCATAATTACCGGCACACTTCGCGAAACCGGTTCCGCCTTCGGCCGTGCGCACGTAATGATCTTCTACCTTAAGTCGATACGGCTTTGCCTGGTATGCTGCCACCGGACTGTTGATCACAATAAATTTAAAATGATCGGCCACCTTTACACCAAGTCTGGCTTCAAACGCAAACATGAACGGACGAATGTAAAGAGATGATCCTTCAGCTTTGGGTATCCATTCCTTGTCAAGTTCCACCAGTTGATGAAGCGATTGCAGGAACAACGCTTCACTTACCTGTGGCATCACCATGCGATCTAACGAGCGGTTGAACCGCGCATGATGTTTATGCGGACGGAAAATATTGATCTCACCTTTGTTAGTCCAGAATGCTTTCATGCCCTCGAAAATGGACTGGCCATAGTGAAGCGAAAGCATCGCGGGGCTCATCAGCATATCAGCGTATGGAACGATAGCAGGCTCCTGCCATTTGCCGTCTTTAAAGTCGACAACCACCATGTGGTCGGCAATGTATTTACCAAATTCAAGGTTGTTGAAATCAACTTCTTTTATTCTCGATTTCGCAACCCGCTGCACAGGGATAGAAGCTGTTAAGGTGGTCATAGTATCTGCATTTATAATACGGTTTCAATTTCTTACTATTCTTTCAAAAAATCCTTTTCTCTGGTCGAATAATTTTACCATCACCAAAAGAATCATTGGTGATTCGGTCTTAAATCAACGTCTTACCAAAGAATCTGTTACCAGGTGTCGCTGATAAACTTTTGTAAGCACATCGAAGCCAAGGTCAATGTCGCTCATGCAGGTCTGCCAGTTAGAAATTGCAGCCCGGATTCCCGGCACACCGTTGTACATCGTGGGTGTAAAAAATACGTTACCATCATCGCGCACGGCTGCCAGAAATGTGCGAATGCTATCCATGGTTATTTCTGTTTTAAAGGTGAAGCAAACTACATTCATGCGCACCGGTGCCAGTAATCGAAATTCAGTTGAACGCTGTATTTTTTCTCCAAGCGCAAAAGCACTTTCACAATTGCGTTCAACAATATCGCGATAGCCCTCTTTGCCATACGCCAGCAACGTAAACCAGGAAGGAAGTGCGCGGAATCTTCGCGAGTTCTCCGGAGTGAAGTGCATGGAATCGGGCAACAGTGCCGGATCGCCCAGGTAGGCGGCCTGATTTTGAAATACCTTGACCTGAATATTTTTATGACGGGTGAATTGCATCGCGGCATCGTAGGGAACATTCAGCCACTTGTGCGCATCGATTGTTACGGTATCGGCAAGATTCAATCCCTTTACAAGATGACTGAATTTCGGTGAACACGCTGCGAAACCACCAAAGGCTGCATCGACATGAAGCCAAAAATTATATTTCTTCTTGAGCAGCCCGATGGCCTGTAAATCATCGAAGTCAACCGAGTTTACGGTGCCGGCATTGGCCACAACAATAACCGGTTGCGTTTGTTGCTGCAGGTAGGCTTCCAGTTTTGATACATCGATGGCTTCGCGATCGCCTGGCAGTGTATCGATCTTCACCCACGATTTTCGTCCCAGTCCCAGCATCGACATACTTTTTAAAATGCTGGAGTGCGGTGTGGCGCTCACCACGTTTATTTCAGATGCACCAAACAATCCCTCTTCACTGAAATTTAAACCTTGCTGCTCACCAATCCATTGCCTTGCTGTAGCGAGGCTAACAAAATTTGACATGGTGGCTCCGGTAACGAACGTGCCGTGATAAGCCTCCTCCATTCCAAACAATTGCTTGAGAAAATGGAGTGCCTGCCGCTCGATAAAATGCGCAGCCGAATCGTTGCTGCCCGACATCACCTGATCGTAAACACTCACCAACCAATCGCCTGCCACCGAAGCCGGAGTTGATCCCCCCGTGACAAAACCAAAGTAACGCGGACCAGCGCTGTTGGCCATTTCGTGCGCATAGTTTTTTCTAAAGTGATGCAATACCTCCGCAGCACCTAACCCGGTTTGAGGAAGATCAGTAAACGCTGCGTCCTTATGAAGTCGGCTGGGTGCTAACGTGTCGCGCTGCGTATAGTAATCCTGGGCAATGGCTTGCACTTCCGTTAAAATATCAGTCAACCGAAGCGAGTCATTTTTTAAGTGGGTATTCATGTTTGATGTTATGGTTTATCCAGAAGCCTGCGATGATAATTTACCTGACCGAGATGGTAAGACAAATGCGTAGCCAGGTGAATAAGAAAGTATTCAGCGGTTACTGTTTCATTATTATAGGGAACCGGATAGTTCAGCTTCAATTGCTCATCGGTCATGCCCGACAATACCTTATCTACTACACGGGCGGCATCTTCGGTTTTCTGAATGAGTTCATTTCTTAAAACATTGCGCTGAGAAAACTCAAGATCGCGATTCCGCACGTAGACTGTGTTGCCGAGAATGGTGCCGAAGAAATGATTCAGATTGCCCACCAGGTGAAGACACAGATTTCCGGCTGTATTCTTTATGTCGTTATCGATACGCCAGATGTTTTCTTCGTGATGATAAAGCTCAAGTTCGACTTTTAACTTTTGCAAATCGCGTGCATACAGGGTTTTTAAAACGTCTACTACCATACTTATTTTTTTTGCGTATTACTGTTGTTTGTCAAACCATTTCAACTGATCCATTGAGCCGTTAAGGAGCTAGTCGTTTGCCCACTATGGTAAGGCTTCGTTCGATACCATCGAGGTTGGCCACGTTGGGAAACTGCCCCCACGTTTCAAATCCAAAAGCTTCGAACAATTTCAAGCTGGGTTCATTGTGCGAAAAAATAAACCCCAACAACGTTTTAACACCAAGAGCCGGACAACACGTGTGTGCATACTGTAGGAGTTCCTTTCCCAGCCCCTTGCCCCGTGCTGATGGCGCCAGGTAAATGCTAACCTCGGCTGTAGCATCGTACGCTGGCCGTCCATAAAACGACTGAAAGCTTAACCATCCGATAATTCTTTTCTGATCATCTTCCACAACAAAGAGTGGTCGCTTCTCTGGTGCATGTTCATGAAACCAGCGCTCGCGGCTTTGTACAGTAACAGGTTCCGTATCGGCTGTAACCATTCGACCAGCTACAGTACTGTTGTATATCTCAATGATGGCATCGAGATCGTGAAGTGTTGCGTATCGTATCGGAAGGTTCATACGTACTTGATCATCATCCAATCGGTTTGCCGATCGGTACCTAAAATAAAATCGTGCTCGCCAAATTTTTTAAACCCACATTTTTCATAAAACGCAATGGCTCGTGGATTGCGCTCCCACACGCCCAGCCACACCGATTCAAAATTATTTTCAGTCGCATACCGCATGGCTGTCTCCATCAGCAGCTTGCCTAACTTCTTGCCCATGTACTCCGCAGTGCAATACAAGCGCTCAATTTCAAGCGTTTTCTTGCCTCTCAATTCATCCGGTTCGTATCCAACCCGAAGCTTAAGGTAGCCGGCTACCTGCGCATCATCAAAAAACAAATAGTATGTGGTACCCTGCTCGTGTAACTCCTGTTGCAATTTTTCCGGTGTGAAATTCGTACGGATATAAAGCTCCATGTCTTCCGGTGTATTGGATTGCTCCAACAAGTCGCGAAAACTTTTAATCGCTACTTCACGGAGCAATTCAACATCCTGAAGGGACGCTTGCCGAACCTGGTACACCGGAACATCCAGTTTAAGTTCCATCTTGATGTCGCTACGTTTGTAGGGACCATCCACCGGTACTTCGATGAAGCCAAGCTTTCGATACAAACCAATGGCCGTCTGCAAACTGGTGTGCGAATAGAGCGTGATAGTATGCGCACCAAGGTCTTTCGCCAGTTGTATTGCCGCTTCAGACAACGCACGACCAATTTTCAATCCCTGAAATTTTTCATCTACTGCCATCTTGGTGAATTCATACACGCCAGGTGCAGCAGCCTTAAGCGCTACCGTTCCGACAATCTCATCATTATAGTTGGCCATCAGAATTTTTCCGCCTTTTGCCAGGATATGTTCATCCGGATGTTGCAGCACTTCAAAGTCGATGGGCTCCATCCAAAAATACTTTTCAATCCACGCGCGGTTAAATTTTTCAAACCAGGGTTGATGCTGTTGTTGATATTCGAGAATTGTTATGGTGGTCTTACTCCCGGTCATGACAGGTTCTGTTCGAAATGGTGTGACGTTATCGTATATCCTTTAGTAAGGTATAGACGATGCGCAGTGAATCGTTGATGCCCCGAATCAAGCGTTACTTTCGTTAGTCCGTTTTTGCGGGCAATGTCGGCAACATAATCAAGGAGTTTTCCTCCGTAGCCGCGACCCCGATATTCCGGAAGGGTGGAAAGATCATCAATGTAAATGTGCTTACCGTTATACAGAAAATTCTGAAAGCGATACCCCACAGCAGCCACTGCCTTCCCTTCTGCTTCAACAAAAGCAAGCTTGTAACCTTGTTGAAACATTTCAAGCAGTGTATCTGCAAATGCTTCGTGTTTCAGGTGTGGCCGCAGGGCTGCGAGCACATCCCAACACATCAAAACATCTTCGCGTGTTCGCGCTTCCCTGATTTGCATTTCAGTCTTTAATAAATTCTCCATGATGTTGATACTTTCTCGGTGGAATTCAGAACGTGCGTACTACCGGCTGAACTGCGCTTTCCACGCATCGCGAAGCTGATAGCCACGATTGACAATGTAAATTCCTGCTACGGTAATCAGAAAGGCTACACCAATGCGCATGTTGAGTTTTTCATCGAGCACAAGCCAGCCCAGTACTACGGCCACCAAAGGATTGACATACGCATACAGCGACACGATGGTCATCGGGAGTTTGCGCAGCACATACGAGTAGCACGCATAGGCGATGATCGACCCGAAGATGGTAAGGTAAATCATGGCGTAGACCGCTTCGGATGTCCACTGAATAGCACTAAGATTATCAAACAGTAACGAACAAGGAATCAACCAGAGACCACCAAAAAACATTTGCAACCCAGCGTTGAGAAAAGGATTTGAGTTCCCGCTGTGCTTCTTCATCCAGATACTTCCACCGGCCCAACAAAGAACGGCAACGAAAATCAGCGCTATTCCTACAATATATTCAGCCTTGCTTAAGTCGTTCATGTTCTCACCGAAAATCATCACGATCCCAATCAACCCGAGGATAACCCCAACGATAATCGGCACGGTTGGCCGCTCACCTTTATTGATCGTGAGGTTAATGATGATAACCGTTACAGGCATCAACGAACAAAGTATAGCGGCAATGCCGCTGGGTATTTGTACTTCAGCCCAGGCCACCAAACCATTGCCCATGGAGATCATGAAAAAACCGGCAATCGTCTGGCGGATAATGTGTGCACTTGTTGGCAATGTTTCTTTCAGAACTGCCAGCATAAAACCAACCAGCAGCATGCCGGCCAGTATCTGACGGATAGCAATAAATAAGAATGGCGGGAAGCTTACTACCGTCATGCGAATCACCAGGTAGGTTGTTCCCCAAATGATGCAGATAGCCGCCAGTGCCAGGTACGCGAGGAGTAATTCTTTTTTCAAATGTGTTGTGGGTTAGCGCAGGTTGAAAAAACTGTTTCAAAACTTGCATTATTAACGCGCCAAAAACAGTTTCAGTTTCAGAAACTTTAACCAGATCAGTTAGTATCAGGAGCAGTAGAGGCTTCTGGTGTATCGCCCGACTCTGCAGCAACCGAAGCCCCGAACCGCCTTGTTAAAATCGGACCGACCACAGCTGTAACAATCACCAGCACAACCACGGTGTTGAGCATGGCTTCATTTAACAATCGTTCTCCATCAGCATTGACGGCATTATATGCAACCATGGAAGCGGCCAGGGTTGCCGCTACCTGGGGTATGGACAGGCTCCACATCAGGCGCGTTTCGTTGTTGCTCAGTTTAAATCCTTTTCCAAAAATCCATGCGGCCAAAAATTTTGCTGCGAACAACCCGCCCACAACAAGGATCACCATATCGGCATGATTAAGAATGGTGGAAATAAAAATTCGCGTATCCACCAAAAAACCGGTACCCATTAAAAATGCCGGGATAAATAATGCGTGACTTACAACTCCGAGGGTATGGCCGGTTTTATGTTCTTCACCCAAGGCCCGATTAACGGCAATGCCGGTTAAGAACGCGCCTACTATTCCTTCCAATTCTATCAACTCCGCCAACAGCGATCCAACCACGATCATCAACAGTAAAATAGCCAACCGTAATTCCTCTGATCGCGTAAGGATGAACAACCTTCTGGCCAACCAGCTTAATCCAAATACTACTACAGGAATATAAATGGCCAGTTCTCCGATTGACACCGCCAACTGTCTTGGAGAAAATCCTGTGGCATGAATTCCTAAACATATTGCCAGCACTAACATGGAGGTGATATCGGTAAAAATGGTGGCACCAACGGTAACCATTATTGCATTGTTTTTCATGAGCCCGAGTTCTTTAACAACGGGCAAGCCTAACAAGGTATGCGAAGCCAGCAGGGAGCCGACCAGCACCGCGGCATTCATCGAAAATCCCAGAAACAGTCCAACGCCTGTACCCGCAAGCAGCGGCAATAATAACGTTAGAAAACCAAAGGCTGCAGCGCGCTTGCCTACCTTCTTAAATTCCTCAAGGTTGATTTCAAAACCGGCAAAAAACATCAGGAGTAATTTACCGAGCTCACTGAAAAGCCGAAAGGTAGTGCCGTCAGGATTTACAAGGCTTAACAATTCCGGACCGATCAAAATACCACCACCAATCAACCCCACCACACCCGGAAGTTTGAGCCGCTCCGCCAGTTTAGGAAGAACAATGATGAGTCCAAATACAATGGCGAACCTGCCAATGATGGGCAAGTGATCAAAAAGTTCGTGAATACTCATCAACAGGTTGCGTTAAAGCTGTCTTTCACTATTTCGATTTCTTTGGCAACAGCTTGCTTTTGAAATCCAGTGTTTTGTATTTCTTCTTTATTTCTTTCAGTGCCAACGTGTAGGCCCGGTGAAGTTCATAGTTCATCGCCAGGTTTTTATAGAACAGAAAAACAAATTCCGAACGCTGTTCACTTTCACCTTTGGCAACGGTTATCATCACGCTTTTATCTTCCTTCTGATAGGTTTTAACCTCCTTATCAAAATTTACATACAGTACAGAATCCGTAAGCGAGAAAGAATAGAAGTCGGTATTCAACGATAAGGATTGCGAATTCACCTTACCCGATGCGTTGATGTGGGTAGTATCAATCTGGCAACTCCCCTCAATACCCAGTAATGTAAGTACCCCTAACACTATCGCGGAAACATCTTTCATACGTATATGAAAGTTATACATTATTTTTCGTTCCGCGCGTTGAACTCTGCTTCCCAGTAGTCGGCATCTTTAATGCCCAACGACACCGGGTCAAAAACAGGCTCACGATTTTCCTTCTTCTGCCGTTCGTAATCTTTCAATGCTACCAGGGCAGGCTTTTGAAGAATTAAAATAGCCGCGATGTTCAACCAGGCCATAAGTCCAACACCCAGGTCGCCAAGGTCCCAGGCCAACTGAGCCGTTCGCACACACCCCATAAAAACGGCTGCCAGTATTCCGACCTTAAGCAGGAACATGAGCAACGGTCCTCCCCGCGTATGCGTAAGGTAGGCTACGTTGGTTTCAGCAATGTAGTAATAGGCCATGAGTGTAGTGAATGCGAAGAAGAATAAGGTAACGGCTACAATGTAGCTTCCTGCTCCGATGTAATTAATATCAAAATTTTCCTGACCACTGAATGCCTTATCAACAGCGGCCTGCGCATACATGGCGCTTCCATCAACATGCTTCTCGCCATCCTGCAGGTAGTACACACCATTATCAACAATGAGGTTGCCATCTTTTCCTTTCACATTATACATACCGGTGCTTAAAATAATAAAGGCTGTTGCCGAACAAACAAAAAGCGTATCGATATAAACTGAAAACGCCTGCACCAATCCTTGATTTACCGGGTGTGTTACCTCGGCTGCTGCGGCCGGATGGGCACCGGTTCCTTGGCCGGCTTCGTTGGAATAAACCCCGCGCTTTACACCAATGGAAATCATAGAACCTACAATACCACCAAACGTTGCGTTGAGTCCAAAGGCGCTGGAGAAGATCATCCCAAATACATTCGGGATCTCCTTGAAATTAATAACCATTACAGCCAATGCCACCAGGATGTATGCAATGGCCATGAAGGGCACTACATACTCAGCTACGTGCGCAATAACTTTGATTCCACCGAAGACAATCAAACCAAGCAACAACGCGAGAATCACACCGGTCCAAACGTGATTAAGACCGAAGGCATTGTTTACGGCCGATGCAATACTATTTGCCTGAACACCGGGCAGAAACAATCCGGTAGAAAGAATAGTAGCTACCGCAAAAACGATAGCATAGATTTTTCCGATCGATTTATTCTTTATTCCCTTTTCGATGAAGAACGCAGGGCCTCCGCGAAACTGTCCTTTTTCATTGCGCTTATAAATTTGCGCTAATGTAGATTCGACAAAAGCAGAGCCCGAACCCAGAAAGGCTACCAGCCACATCCAGAATACAGCACCCGGACCACCCAAAAAAATTGCTGTGGCAACCCCGGCAATGTTACCGGTTCCTACCCTGCCCGAAAGTGAAACAGCCAGCGCCTGAAAAGGAGAAATTCCTCGTGCTGATTCCTTCCCCCTGAACATAATGCGCAACATCTCCTTCACTAACCGCACCTGAAAAAATCGCATGCGCAGCGAAAAGTAAATACCAATGGCCAGCAACGAATAAATAATCACATCGCTCCAAATCACAGCATTGGCGGCCGAAACAAATTTTTCCAGGTACTCCATAAGTGGTTCTAAAATGAAATTGTGGGTTTAGTAAACAGCTAAACTAAGGTTATTATTTGATTTAACCGGAAAATAACAGTTTCAATTTTGTTACTTTTGATCAGATCAATTCGAGTTTCGAGTCTCGGGTTTCGAGTTACATCCATAAACACCAACGCGAAACCACAAACTGTAATACATGGAAGACGTAATCATTCGCACCGATCACAAGTATGCTGAAGTTGCCGATCGCATCGAATCACTTATCGAGAAAAAAATTCTGAAAGTAGGCGATAAACTGTTGTCGGTTCGCGCACTCAGTAAAGAACAAGGTATTAGCCTGAGCACCGCGTTTCAGGCGTACTACTCGCTGGAGAGCAAAGGGCTGATTGAAGCGCGGCCTCAATCCGGATACTATGTAAAGTACTCTACCGAACACACCCTTGATCTTCCGCAAGCAAGCGAGCCACCCGATGATGCCGTGCCTGTAAGTGTGGATGACATGATCAACAGTGTGTACCTCGACCTGCGCTCAGAGAAACTTCTCAACTTCTCGATGGCAGCTCCGTCATTTTCGCTGTTGCCCCTCGCCAAGTTGAGCAAAGCCGTAATGCACACCCTGCGTGAATCCAAAACCGGTTGCACCAATTATGAGCACGTGCAAGGCAATGTTTCCCTCCGCAAGCAGATTGTGCGACAGGCCTTTAACTGGGGTGGAAATTTACGTGAAGATGATGTTGTGGTAACTGCAGGGTGTGTGGAAGCCCTTTCGCTTTGTGTTAAGGCCGTAACAAAACCGGGCGATGCTATCGCGATTGAAAGCCCCACCTACTTTGCTATTTTTCAGGTGATGGAAAGTCATGGATTGAAAGTAGTAGAAATACCTACCGATCCACTTACGGGTGTTGATCTTGACTACCTGGAGAAAGCCATTCCGAAATTCGATATTAAAGCTTGTCTCTTTGTAAACAACTTCAATAACCCCTTAGGCAGTTGCATGCCCGATGCCAACAAGAAACGACTGGTGGACATGCTGGCCAAAAAAGATATTCCGCTGATTGAAGACGACATCTATGGCGAATTGTATTTTGGAAAGAACCGGCCGAAAACGTGCAAGAGCTTTGATAAAAAAGGATTGGTATTACACTGCGCTTCATTCTCCAAATCGCTGGCCCCGGGCTATCGCATCGGGTGGGCCATTCCTGGAAAGTTTAAGGAAAAAGTAATTCGGCTGAAACGCATGCATACGGTTTCCACCAACACATTGGCACAATCGGCTATTGCCAACTTTCTAAGTAACGGCAGGTATGAATTGCACCTTCGGCATTTACGCAAAGCCCTTCACACCCAATCGTTAAAATATGTTCAGGCCATCTCCGAATATTTTCCCGAAGACACACGCATTACACGACCACAAGGTGGCTTTACGTTATGGATTGAAATGAATAAAAAAGCAGATGCCTATAAGCTGCACAAGCGCGCGCTCAAACATAACATCGGCATTGCCCCTGGCCAGATTTTTTCTTCGCAGGGAAGATTTGAAAACTGCTTTCGCATTAGCTATGGCGAGCCGTGGAGCGATAAAATTGAGGAAGGCATTAAAACCCTTGGAAAGTTAATAAAAGAACTGCGCTAGTTTGCCCCTGCTTCTTACTTCCCCTTTTCCGACTCAAGTCTTGTCTGCAATTCCTCGAGTGTAATGCTCAGTTTGGCAGTCTGTTCTTCTACTATTTTCCTTTGCTGTTCTGCCTCTGCCTGCTGCATTCTGGCAACTTGTGCATTGGCCTCCGCTAAAGCTCGCTGCTTATCGGCTTCAGCTTTTTGAACAAAGCCATACATCAATGACAGCGTGGTAGTAATAATCAACAAAACGATAACGATATTCTTTTTCATACACCTACTTGGTTTGCGTACAACAACATTAAAAATTACTTCAACACTGAAATCGGAAAATCGCTTCCGGTGATGATGGCTTGCGGATACTGCGCCTGTCCACCATACTCGGTAGTTAAGGTAGGCACACGTTCTTCCATGTAAAGGCTAAGCTCTTTCACGGTGATCTTACCATCTCCGTTATCGCCCTTGCCATCCAGCGCTTCGAGCAAGGCGTAGGTAAACGCACCGTGTTTCAATTCAGCAAACTCGGTGGCAAATTGCTTTGTGCCGCTGGAGGCAATCATCACCACACCCGAGCTGCGGGCAAGCTGAAAGATTGCTTTTTCATCGCTGGCAGCTCCACGTGTACTCATATTCTTTAAGGCACCACCCGAATGGCAGGCATCCAGCAACACCATTTGCTTCTGTGATTTGACTTGTGCCAGGTGCGACTTCAAATCTGCATTAAATGAAATTCCTTTTGCGCGAAGCTGGGCCGGATCGCCATACAATTTTGTTACATCGGAGGGCACCAGGTAGTACTCGTCATTATTTTCTTCGTCAAGGGTTCCATGTCCGGCATAGTAGAATACAAATACATCTTCACTCTTCGCCCGGCTGATCACGGATTTGAAACCTGTGAGAATATTATCGCGGGTAGCATCTTCATCATATATCGGAAGTACCTTAACATCCTTGAAAATAGTTTTGCCGTGATCCTGAATTTTATCTACAAACGACTCGGCATCCGAGCGTGCATAATTCAACTCGTACGCTGAATTTTTATACTTGTTGATTCCCACCGCCAGAATGTACAAAGACGATGTGGCAATCGCTTCGCCTTTGTATTCAATAGTAAGTACATCGGGGCGCGACTCAATTTTCTGGTAGTTCAAAATTTTTACCCGGAACTCGTTGGTCTCGTTGCCCATCTCCACCGCATAGGTTCGCGAAAGTTTCTGGCCCTCGCTCAACGATTTGATACTATCGATAATGATCAGCTTATCGTTCTGATAAATATTAACCTCCTTAACACCACCCCCACCATCATAGATATCCACCGTAAGCGGAATGGTGTGGGCTTGTGTATAGAATTTACCTTTGTCGTAATGCAGCAGATCCGTTGCCCGCATGGTAACGCTGATATCGAAGAACCCGGCAGACGGACGATGCAGCTTACTTAAATCAAAAATACGCTCACCCGATTCGCGCAGAATTTCTTCCACGCGCTTACCCTGCACAATACTCTTGGCAACTTCTTTCGGGCGGTACAGTACTTCAAAGTATTGTTCGGCTGCAAAGAAATCAGCCAGGTGTTTTATTCCCCGGTTAATGTGCCAGCCAAAATACTGACTCCCCGATGATGAGCATGAAAAATATCCGCGGGGTGTCCAGCACACCCACTCATTATCTTCGGTAATGAACAACGTAGCAAACGGGATAACAATTTCGCCAAGCGTTTTATAGACTTCTTCAATGTCTTTATACGTTTTATCGCCATTGGCTTTTAAATAATCAATGACTTGCCGCCAGGCTTTCTTGGTTGGTTCTTTTGTAAGCGAATCTACCGGAAGCGAACTGAAGAACTGAGCCCACTCTTCGCCTGCAAATGTTTTTCGAAGGCTGGGTGCAAAGCCGGTTTCAGAAAGTTTCCACAAAATAATAGATTGATCTTCACCACCCGATGCCAGGTACTTTCCATCGGCACTAACCGCCAGCGCACGCACTGCACCGTAGTGCCCTACAAATTCTTTGCTGAGAAATCCATTCTTATCGAATTGCTTCAAGGAAAAATCACTGGCTATTACTACGCTGCCGTCAGTCATTGCCTGGTAATCCAGAATACGATCGTTCTCATCAATGGCCGCCACTTTTCGATTGGGCAACTCCAATGTATTGATGCCGGTTTGAATGATGACTTTATTAAGATCTTTTGAATTCGGAAGTTGTCCGGGGTTGCGGTTAACCGTTAACGAGGCAAAATTGAAACTGGATTTGAATTGTGGCTTGCCATTCTTTGTCAGGTCGCGACAAACAAATAATTCCAATCCATCGCCAAACGCCAGGTCTTGAATAGCACTGCCCTTCCCTTTGATTCTTCTCACTGTAATTCCATTGATGGGATTCCAAAGTAGAATTTCGTTATTGATACCTCCGGCAGATGCCACTACATAATGGCCGGTGGTAGAAGGAGAAAAAGCTGCACTAAAAACCGTATTGTCGTGAGCGGTGTAGTCGCTCAGTTTTGCACCACTGGGAACAGACCAGCTCTTTCCTTTGCCGGCCAGATCAAGGCCCACCAAAATTTTTGAATCGTATGAAAAAGCAAGCGCGTTGATTGGGTTATCAATGTCATCCACTTGCTTGACTATCGATCCATCCGCTTTCCACAATACTAATTCATTCGCCAGGCTGCTGCTGGCCAGGTACATGCCATCCGGTGAGTAGACTACTTTATCAAGTACATCCTTGTGGCGTTTCCATATACGCGGTTGGAATTTAGTAACACTTTTATCAAGGCCACTTAACGGGAAAACTAAAATGTCTTTTGTTTCCTGCGCTACGGCAAGATCTTGCGTGGTGGCATTAAACGACAGGCAGGTAACAGCCGATGGTACGGCAAGGGTAGTAACCGGAGTAAGCTCTTTTACATCTTCTACTTTCCAGATTCTAACGGTCTTATCGGCACTGCCACTGGCCAGGTAATTTCCCTTTCCATTAAAACTGAGACTATTGATAATATCGGTGTGCCCGATGGCGGTGCTCACCTGCTCACCCTTTTGTAAATCAATAATGATGATGTAATTCTCTTTTTCTGAACTCACCGGATAACCGGCAACCGCCAGCAATTTGCCATCGGGCGAAATGGCCGAAGCATACAGCATGCCTTCCGACCCATCGCCCACCTCCGACTCAAACTTCTTGAACATTTCGCCATTTTCGGCATTCCAGATACGAATGGTCTTATCTTCGGAAACCGAGATAATCTTGGTACCATCGGGGGTGAAGAGCAGGTTGTTGATTTTTGCCGAATGACCCATCGGATTAATAACAATCCTTGGCGCCTGGCTAATACATTGAATGGAAACGAAAAGAAAAATCAGACCTAACAGGTACGGAGGCTTGGAGGATGGCATACGCTTGGGGGATAACAAGTAAAGTTATCCAAATTAGCGGGATTGCGAAATCACACCAGCAGAAGGTAATCCAACGAAATGGCGGCAGAGCCACGCAGCCTAATGCCGGGCGATCTTCTCCGAAGGGTGCTCTATCGCATCCTTCATCTTACCCGCCTGCCAGAAAAGAAATCCAAAGAAAGCCAGAAACGAAGTAATAACGATGGTCATAGTGTAGTGGTTTGTGGTACAAAGATGGCTACTCCATAACCGAGTTGGCGGACTGAGCAATGCGATCCGTCACGGAAGTAAGATTACTTTCTCTTTTGTCTTTTTCCATCCGTTGATTGCCGATGGTGGAAACGTTTGAGTATTTAAACCTTAACTCTTTATATTGCGAGCCTGTTTTATTGGAAACCAACGATTTATGATTACCAACTTTATACGTACGGGGATTTTACTTTCCCTCACCTTGCTGGCCACGGCCGCCTTTGCTTTTCAGTCGGAAACTGACGAACAAGATACTACAACCGCACCTAAAGACTGGTTCTTACGCGACCCCCAGGCCGACCACCTGCAAGGGGTAAGCTCAGAAAAGACCTATGCGGAACTTTTAGCCGGCAAACCCTCGCGAACCGTAATTGTAGCGGTAATTGATGGCGGGGTTGATGTTGAACACGAAGACCTGAAAGATGTTATCTGGACAAACAAAAACGAAATTCCCGGAAACGGCATTGACGATGACAAAAACGGGTATGTCGATGATGTGCACGGCTGGAATTTTATTGGCGGCAAGTCGGGCAATGTAAACGAAGATACCTACGAAGTTACCCGCGAGTATGCCCGCCTGAAACCCAAATACGAAAATGTGGAGGAACAGAAAGTAGGTAAGAAAAACAAAGCCGAATACGAGTACTGGAAAAAAGTAAAGAAAAAATACGACAACGACTTTACATCTAACAAAGAGCAGTACGACCAGTTTAACCAGCAATATGAAATCTACACCAACGCATTTGCGCAACTGCAATTCTGCGATAGTCTGCTGTCGAAAAAACTTGGGCAACCGGTAAAAAAATCAACCATCAGCACGGTGCCCGAAACAAACGACACTGTGATGTTCGCCAAGCAATACCTCTCCAAAATTATGGATAACATCGAAGAGGATATTGAAGTAGGCGCATTCATTGATGAACTGGCTGGCTACATCAACCAATTAGAAGAAGCTGTTGATCACTATAAAACGGCTGTTGAGTTTGGCTACAACACTGAATTCAATTCACGACTGGTAGTAGGAGATAATGCAAATAATCTTACAGAAAAAGGATACGGCAACAACGATGTGAAAGGTCCGGATGCACGACACGGCACACACGTAGCCGGTATTATTGCTGCCAACCGAAAAAACGACATTGGTATAAAGGGCATTGCTGATAATGTTCAGATCATGGCCGTGCGCGCAGTGCCCAATGGTGATGAGCGCGACAAGGATGTAGCAAACGCCATTATCTATGCGGCCGATAACGGTGCGAAAATTATCAACATGAGTTTTGGAAAATCATTTTCGCCCAACAAGGAATTGGTGGATAAGGCCGCGAAGTATGCCGAATCAAAAGGTGTGCTGTTGATTCACGCTGCCGGCAATGATGGTGATGACCTTGACGTTGAATCAAACTATCCGAACAGAACCCTGCAAAAAGGCGGTGAGATTAAGTCATGGCTGGAGATTGGTGCCTCTTCGTGGGGAGCTGATAAACACTTTGTAGGATCGTTTTCGAACTACGGAAAAAAATCGGTTGATCTTTTTGCACCCGGTGTAGAGATTTATTCTACCACCCCCGACAATACTTACGAGGATCTTCAAGGTACAAGTATGGCGTGCCCCGCTACTTCAGGTGTAGCTGCCATTCTTATGTCATACTTCCCCGACCTGAAAGCTGCAGATGTAAAATCTATTCTCAGTCAATCAACCCGCAAGTTTGACGGATTGAACGTAACCAAACCGGGCAGTAAAGATGAAGTAGCCTTCTCGCAACTTAGCATTAGCGGTGGATTAGTGAATGCTTTTGAAGCCGTGAAGCTTGCCATGACGATGAAAGCACAACCCGGTTCGAAATAACGAACACTAACCGTTCGATATCGAAACAGAAAATATCCCGGAAGACAACCGGGATATTTTTTTTATGACTTATCCGAATAAAAATCACTCAATCTGTGGTATTGACTTCACTGATAATTACCGATCTCCCTACCGACATTGTCTGTAACCCTGTTGTGTTGTAGTTATTCATAGCATTTCTTCATCCTAAAAAATCAGGCGTAACGCGGGTGTTCGCGCAATAGGCAGACAGGTAGCTTTCTATTATTAAAGCTACCCGCTATGACCACACTCCGAAAAATTTCAATGGTGCTGTTGCTTGTTATGGCAACAACCTGCGGCTTGTCTTTCGTCTCGCCTTCAACAAAAGCTGGCTTTTACATTCCCGATTCTGTTCAGGAAGTTACCCTTCGGTTCACCACCGTAAACAACCTCATTCTACTGCCTGTTACCATTAACGATAGTATCCAGGTTAATCTCATTCTTGATACCGGTTGCCGAAATCTTGTACTCTTTGGCAAGCGGTTTCAAAAACTTTTCAAGCTTGAGCCCAACCGCAATGTTCAGTTTTCAGGTTTGGGTTCCGGCAAACCTGTTGTTGGAGGCCTCGCCTTGAACAATAAAGTATCCATCGATGCAGTACTGGGCGAAAACATTCCGGTGGTGGTTATCCCGAATCAGAATTTATTTGGTGCCTATGCCAAGGTACACGGAGTTATCGGGTACGATATCTTCACCAAATTTGAAGTGGAATTCAACCTGCCGAAAAAATTAATCACCTTTCGTCCTGCGGCTAAGGCGGAGTTGGCCGCTGACTTCATGCGTGTTCCTATTCGTATTGAAGATTCAAGACCGTTGATTGATTGCCGGGTAGTCTTTACAGACGAAAGAACCCATCTCTGCGACCTGATGATTGACACGGGCTCTACTCTTGGCTTACTTTTAAAGACCACCGAAATAGAAAACTATCATTTCACCGGAAGAAAAACAGTTCTTGGTCGTGGATTCAATGGTGTCTTCGAAGGAATTGAAACGATAACTGAAAAAATCATCTTGAGCGAGCTTGAAATCCGATCGGTGCAAACCGGCATTATTCATTCGCCCTGGCATAATTACGCTTCCATCGGTATGGATGTAATGAAAGACTATTCGCTTGTGCTGAATTATTGTAAAGGATATGCTGGCTTCAGGAAAGCCTAATCAAAGATTATTGCAGCGTTTCTTTCACCGAACCACAGGTTAACATCATGTCACCAAAGTATGGATTTTTGATTTCTTTTGAATCGCTCAACCAGAAACCACCGGCATTGTCAAATGCCATTGGGCAAAAATCATAGTAGGCGGTTACACCACCAAGTCCGAATGCCTTGATGCTGCTGTACATACTTGCCGATACACCACTGAATGCCTGGCGTTGAACAGCCAGGTCGTCTGTTGCCTGAATTTCTTTCAGCGCACCTTCAAGGCTACCCAGGTAAGTCATCCATTCGCTGTGGGCATCTCCTGAAATCAATTTCATATCAACTGTTTTCAAAATCTCCTCAACCTTTGCTGACGCTACTTTTACTTGTGTTCCATCGGAAGCAACGAAAGCATCCTTCAACAAAACATAAGCGGCAAATACGCCACCCAACTGTTCCTGAAAAACAGCATTCACATCATACCGTGGGGCAGCCACAACTGGTGTTTCCTGCTCCTCATCTGAGGCCATGCTTCCTTCTTCCTTTTTGTTACCAGAACAAGTACACAACAACAATAAAACACTAGTGGTAATCATGAAAAGTATCTGTGGTTTTGGTTTCATCATTGTTACTTTTAAATCGGGCGTTTATTTATTCTCAAGATTTAATAACTCAACGTTCTTGAAATCGATGGGTTGTCCTTCACTTTGCAACGCAATATAACCGGACGTAAGCGGCTGGCCAGGTATCCATCGTGTACTGTCATATCCCTGAACAACACCGCCACCCATGGTAGGCTTGCTGTACTGTAAGACTGTATCACCGTTAATGATGTGTGTGATCAATGAATCACCCAGCACAATCAACTCGGCATGCACCCACTGATCGCCATCGTAAGTTTTAGACGTTGAGTTCAGGCAATGACCATCGTACACTTTACCTTCAAACACAATGTCTGTTCCGGGCGAGCACATGTTTCCGGTTGGCCGCGGATTACCATCGCCTAGTCCACCAAGAAATTGCATCTCTACCGAGATTGGCCAGTTTTGTTCCGTAGGCATACTGCGCGGATCCTGCGAATGAAACATCACACCGCTGTTTCGCAAGGTGTATTCAGGCGCTCCTTGCTGAAGTTCGCCCACAAAGCGATAATCGAGTTTTAAGTGAAAATGCGAGAAAGGAGTTTTATAGTACAAGTGCGCAAACTGGTCATTGAAATCTCCATACTCATCGTAACGTACCTGAATCACACTATCCACTACGCGAAACGTGTTTCCAAAATTAACACCAGGCGCGTGGTGATGGATCTTCACAATCCAGTCGTTAATGTTGGTGCCGTTAAAGAGTTTTATCCATGCTGAGTCAGAAGCTTCTGGTGGTCTGCTGCAGGCCACCACGCCTAGCACAAAGCAGAGAAATACTACATACTTTTTCATACTATAATCTGCATGATGAAAAACAAATATACAAACTCATTAAAGCAAAAGAGCGGAATTAACTCCGCTCTTTTTTGTGAATACTTCCTCTGCTTTACTTATTCTTCATCTCTAACGCAAAGTCTTTGGCTGTCTTGGCCGTCATGATGTCCATGAAATTAAGCGCACCATTTGTGCCCACGCCAGCGCCCGTTTGAAATTGCGGAACGATCGCGCCTGTGTACTTACTGAACGCATCGGCCCAGGCCTTTTGCACTTCAATCTGCGCTTTCAACTTCATTTCCAGCGCACCGTCAGCCTGCATAATGCGCGACTTCGAATAGGCTTCTGCATCGGCCAGCTCTTTAATTTTCTTCGCTTCCAAAATAGCCGCTTCATAGGCAATGCGCTGTTGCAGTTTATCCTGCTCGGCAACCTTTACTTTCGTTTCGGCTTCTACTACCTGGCGGGTTTGTTCCTGCTTTTGCTGATACTCAATCTCCACCAGTGCCTGCTCACCTTTCGCCTTGGCGGTTAAGGTTTGCTGTTGGGCCGTCATCAACTCCTGCTTCGAAATGGATGACTTAGTTACAGCATCAATAATCTTAGTCAGTTTTTGATCCACCTTATCTTCATAGTCAACATCTGTAACGGCTGCATCGGCTACCGTAATTCCATACTCTTTAATGGATGAGAGTTTTCGTTTCGGAGCTGAGGTTTTCTTATCGTATTGAATTTCGGTTTGATACACACGCTTCTTCTCCCTCTCCAACGAATCAAACACTACATTTTCTTCGGTCTTGAGCAAGTAGACACCTTCTTTTAACTGGTCCAGAAAATCCTGCGCCATCTGCGCACGACCACCTCCGTAGTGTTTCTCACTGCTCATCAACTGAGCCGATGATTGAAGACACTCCTTCGTGTAGGGTGCCAGGCGCTTTGCCACCAGCGAGTTTGGAGTTCGGTGAGTATTGTGAATCAAGATCATTTCTTTTTCATCCGAAGGCAGAATGAACTGCACAATACCTTTAACATTTGCTGTAGTGGCATCGCTAAAGCGAATCATAATCTGCCCTACTTCAATTCCGTTGTCTTCAATCTCCGCTTTGGCCGCTTCTTCCTGATATGTTACAGAAATCTGATTAGGCCACTCTTTCTCTTTGGCAAAAAATCCAGCGTAGAAAAGGCCGGGTGCAAACTGTACAATCTGTTCACCGGTAGTACGCTCTACTACCGTTCGGTTTCCGGCATCATTCCATGAAAATGGATTCGTCATGAGCAGGAAAATAAACACCAGGATGACGACAACACCCAGTGCAATGGTCTTTTTTGAGATGATTGGATTCATGTTTGTTTAAGGGTTATTGTTTAGAATTATTTTTTCTTGAAAAATAGTCGGTCAGGAGCAGTACGATAGCGTATGCTGCAATGCCGAACACGGTTAGAAAACCAACCGCTAAAGCAAGTCTGATCATGTTGTTAAATGGTTTGAATGTTGTTTGGAAATAATGAACCGCCAGTGGGTTTAATCTGAAGACAACAGGTTGTAAATGCTACATTGGATTATGGGTAAATCTGAAGCTCTATCCGTCATGGTGCACTGGGGAAACCACTTTCTTAGAAATATTTTTTAAGGGCCATTTTCACGTAAAATTGACGTGTAAAAGGTTTCGCATACAGAAAGAAATATTTTTGAAGCGCTTTGTATGGCCCATGAAATTGCTTGCATGAAACGGAAATGGCTACATGTTTCGCAATGAAGATAAAAAAAAATCAGCAGGCTTGAACAACCTGCTGATGCAAAATAAGTTGACGCTAATCGTTACTGAAGTTCAAGCTCCTGAATACCGGTTCGCGATAGATCAATGGCCAGATTCAACACCTGCCTGGGTTTTCCGTTCTTGTCGCGGATAATGGAATAGCTTCCGTAGGTATTAACTTTTGTACCGTTTTTGCGCTGATACAGGTAAACACCAGCCTGTACAATTCCAGCACTTAACGACCTCCAGAACTCAGTATAGTCTGTTGATGTAGCATACCCTTTATCAACCAGCATGCGATGATGTTTGTTCTGAATTTCATACAGGCTATAACCGGTAAGATTCAAAAAGGCCTCGTTGGCTGAAAGAATAATTCCATCAAGGTTAAATTCAATGGAAGCAATGCCGCTTTCGTTAATGGCACGCATCCGGTTTTCAACTTCTGAATTACTTCGCGACATTTCTTCCTGTGTTGCCGAGAGCTCTTCCATGTTTTGCCGCATCTCTTCTTCCTGGGCACGGAGTTCTTCCGTACGTTGCTGCGAATCGTTCAGCAATCCTTTAATCCGATCGGTTGTTTTCACCGAAATCAAGGAAGCTGCAATGGCTTCGCTTGCTTTCTTCAGGTATTCGATCTGTCCGGACGTGAATACATGAAAAGATGCCAGCTCCATTACGCCCGTGATTTCCTCATTCGCCATCAGCGGAACAAGGATGATCGAATTAGGTGTGGCCAACCCAAGGCCCGAAGTAATTTTCACATAATCGCCTGGCACGTCTGTCATCACGATTACTTCCCGTTCCAGAAAGCATTGGCCTACCAATGAACTTCCTACGTCTATTCGTTTGGTGAGAAAACGCTTTCGGTCATACGCATAGCAAGCCGAGAGGTTGAGATAAGAACCTTCCTCTTCACTTTCCTCCAATAAAAAAATTCCACCCTGGTTTGACTTGGTATATTTCACGATCTCTGCCACCAGTTCGTTGGTAAGTGTGCTGATGGAGTCGTTATGCTTGCGCAGGATGTCGCCCAGTGTGGCAATTCCTTGCGCAATGTATTTCTCTTCGCGTTCGCGCGTAGAAGCTTCCAATAAATTGTGGCGCATCTTCAAAAGGGATTTGCCCAGGTTATCGCCTTCATCGATCATTTTGTATTCCATGGTCAGGTTTCCTTTGCTTATTTCTTCCGCAAAGCGAATATTCTCTTCAATTGTTTTTACCTGATTTTCCAATACATGGGTGTTCTTCACTTCTACTGTAGCACGCTTGGCCAGGATAAACCCCCACATGCCATTGATAAAGAGAATAGCCGTGGCAATTGCTGCGTGAAAAAGAAAGGTTTGTAAATCCATAAACTCCAACTGGGTGAAGTAGATATCCTTCATACCGTTGTATTGCAGGTATGCAAAAGTGCCGTGGTGAATTACAATGAATGTAATTAGCGGTAACTGCAGCTTCCAGTTCTGATAAATAATAAGCAGGGCCGATCCTACAAAGAAAAAGAAGTGCATCTCAAAAAGGCCGTGCATCTGGTAGATAAACTGAGCGCAAAACAACCCGACTACTACGCTTAATACATAGTGATGAACCGTACCCGCAGGCAATAAAAATTTAGTGAGATAATAGCTCAATAAACACAATCCCCCGACACCAAACGCGATGAGATACGTGTCGTAAAAGAATGAAAGAAAAATACCAAAGAAAAAGTACGACCACAGCGCCACATTCATTATGCGATCTGCCTTCTGGTTATTGTCTGCAAAAAAGCGCGCAGCATAGACCTCAAAAGTATTCTGAATTAAACTCATGGTATAAACGAAATTGGATTTCTGTTCTCTTGTGCTGGTAATTCACAGCCGTACGACCGGATGGCTAACGGAGTTGAAAGTGGTGGTGCTGCTCCGGAGACCAGCGCGTGAAGCGCAAGCTCGGCATAGTTGCTTTCCTTCAGGGTGCAGTAGCGTGACTTGTTATAATTTCCACGATAGAATAGTTTTTGATTTGCATCCACCACAACAGCCTGGGGTGTTGAATAAACGCCACAAGCCTGCGCCAGCACATCATCGTGGTCCTGAAGGATTGTCACTGCATCATTATCAATCATTTCACGGGCACGATCAAGATCAGCGTAAGCCGGTATTACCGTATATACCTTAACACGGCTTCCAAACTCACTAACTAATACATTAAAATGTTTGAGATTAAATCGTGAGCACGGACAATCAGGATTAAAAAAATGCAGGTAGTGTGCGCTGTCATTTTTAAAGCCAGGTAATGTATGCAAGTCGATAGACTCCTGCACGGCACGGGCATGATAACCAGCCGGTACGGGCGTTGGCAAAGCATACTTTAACTCCTGTGTCCAGAACAGGTATGCCATGCATCCAAACGATACTATTAGTATCGCTACTACAGCAATTTTTCGCATTTTAATATTTCTTATGTGTGAAATCCCCTCAGAAATGGGCTCCAAAGAGTGGACCACAGTTGATAAAACAAGCTAAGTCAACAAATGTTCAGCGACAATCGAAAATAAAAAAACTAATTGCTTTCTAATGACTTCAATCGTTTGGGCAGGCCCCAAGGAAATGCGAGGTATTCTCTGCTTTTCAAACTTCCAAACATTTCTTAAATCGGTGTATCAATAATCTGGAATTCCGATGGGCATGCCAACAGGTCGACAAGACAAAGCCACAACATCATACCAACCCTTTGCCCTTCTAAAGAAATCAGGAATTGATGGCTTCATCCTGGCACTGATCGCCATGATCGTACTTGCATACTGGTGGCCTGAAGGAGGAACCGGAACCGGGCCGCTCTCGCTTTCAAAACTCGCAAACTACGGTGTGTCTGTAATTTTCTTTTTCTATGGACTGAAATTAAACCGTGCAAAACTCCGCGCTGACCTCAGCAATTGGAAACTTCATGCTCTCATTCAGGGAAGTACCTTTATCCTTTTTCCGCTTCTGTTACTTCCTGTCAAAAATTTCCTTCACGATGATTATCTGCAACTTCTCTGGCTCGGCTGTTTCTTCCTGGCCAGTTTACCCTCCACGGTTTCTTCATCCGTAGTAATGGTCTCAATCGCCAAGGGAAATATTCCGGCTGCGATCTTCAATGCCAGTATTTCAAGTTTGCTTGGTGTTTTCATCACGCCCCTTTGGATGGGCTTGGCGGGAACTACCGCTGTCGAGTCGCTTGAGCTTACGGGAATTTATCAAAAGCTTATTCTCCAGGTTCTGGTACCGGTAGCATTGGGAATGCTATTGAACAAACACCTTGGACACTTCGCAGAAAGAAACAGTAAAACACTCCGGTATGTTGATCAATCAATTATTCTACTGATTGTTTATACTGCGTTTTGCGAATCGTTCGAACAACACATGTTCAGCGATCTTGGAACGGTTGATCTGGTTGTACTCAGCGTAGTGCTGCTTGGATTATTTTTTCTGGTTTACGAAATCATTGCAGGTGTTTCGCGGCTGTTACAATTCAACACACCCGATCGCATTACGGCCACTTTCTGTGGATCTAAAAAATCGCTAGTACACGGTACAGTTATGGCGAGCGTACTGTTTGCCAACAGTACCATTACCGGTTTGTTATTATTGCCGCTGATGCTTTACCACGCTATGCAATTAATTATGGTGAGCTTTATTGCCCGCAAACTGAGTGCGCGGAAATAACAGGCTACCACCACGGCAACGGCAACTTGATATCTGTGGCTGAATTAACAATCATATCCGGCTTGAAGGCATACTTAATCAGGTCTTCTTTTTTTGTAATCCCACTCAATACCAGTATCGTTTTGTATCCCATCTGCACACCACCTTGAATATCGGTGTCCATGGTATCACCAATAATAGTAGTCTCCGCGGTTTCAAGACCCAGCGCTTTCCGGGCAGAACGCATCATTACCGGTCCTGGCTTACCAACCACAAAAGCCTTTACCCCTGCAGCTTCTTCAATCATGGCTGTGGTTGCCGCGATACCTAAGTTATTCCATCCTTTCTTCTTTGGAGACGGATCGCGATTCGTGGTAATAAATTTTGCGCCAGCCAAAATCATATCGACAGCGCGCTGCACCATTTCGAGTGTGAAATTTCTGCCCTCACCCAGTACAACAAAATCCGGATCATTATCCACCAGAATAATTCCATTCTCATGCAGACTTGTCAACAAGCCTCCTTCACCCAAAACGTAGGCAGTACCCCGCGGAATCTGGCTCGACAAAAATTTAGCGGTGGCCATGGCACTGGTATAAACATGGTCTTCGGTTACATCAATTCCAAGCTTGTGAAGTTTACGAACGGCCTCCAAACGGGTTCGCTGACTGTTATTGGTCATAAACATGAATGGAATTTTCTGTTGAAGAAGGCGGCCAATGAATGTATCCGCTCCGGGAATCAGGGTGTCGCCACCATAAACAACGCCATCCATATCGATGAGTAATCCTTGTGCCATCGTAAGGTAAATTAGAATCTGAACGAAAGATACTTTTTTTCCTGATCGTCCGGGTCAGGAAAAACTGCAAGTGAACAAAAAAACGTTAACGGCAGGCCGAACCTATACCAGATACTCGAACAAGTTCTCGTTTTGGTTCACCAATGTGTAATTCAACTTGTGATCGTCCATGCGCTTGATCAGCTCGTGGAAGTCGTCACGGGTTTTTACTTCGATGCCGATCAAAGCCGGACCGGTCTCTTTATTATTCTTTTGGATGAATTCAAAACGAACGATGTCGTCATTTGGTCCCAGCACATCATTTACAAATTCCTTCAATGCCCCCGGACGCTGCGCAAAGCGCACAATGAAGTAGTGCTTCAATCCTTCATACAGCAACGAGCGTTCTTTGATCTCCTGCATGCGATCAATATCGTTGTTACCTCCGCTGAGTACGCATACTACCTTCTTGCCTTTCAGGTGATCCTTGTACTGATCAAGAGCCGCGATTGACAAGGCACCGGCAGGCTCTGCTACAATGGCATCTTCATTATAGAGTTGAAGAATCATTGAACTGACTTTACCTTCAGGTACCAGTAACATATCGGTCAGCGTATCCTTGCAGAGTTCAAACGTAAGATCACCAACCTTCTTCACCGAAGCGCCATCGACAAAACGTTGAATCTTATCCAACACCACCGGCTTGCCGGCTTTGAGCGCTTCCTTCATGGAAGGAGCACCGTGCGGCTCTACACCAATAATCTTTGTCTGTGGAGAGAATACTTTAAAGTATTGGCTCACCCCGGCACACAATCCTCCGCCACCAATTGGCAGAAAGATGTAATCGATGTTAGAGAGTTCATCGCTAATTTCCTTTCCAACGGTTCCCTGCCCTTCAATTACTTTAATATGATCGAAAGGCGGAATGAACACCATATTATTTTCGGTTGTGAACTCCAGCGCGTGGGCCTGGCATTCATCAAACGTATCGCCAATCAGAACGATCTCGGTGTTTTCGCCACCAAACATTTTTACCTGGTTGATCTTCTGCTTAGGTGTAATGGCCGGCATGTAAATCACACCTTTGATATTTAACGTCCGGCACGAGAATGCAACCCCCTGCGCATGATTGCCCGCACTGGCACAAACCACACCGCGCTTGCGTTGCTCTTCTGATAAACTCTGAATAAGATTGTAAGCACCCCGTAGTTTGTAGGAACGCACTACTTGCAGATCTTCACGCTTCAGGTAAATCTCAGCCTTAAACTTTTCAGAAAGCTTTCGATGAAACTGCAACGGAGTTTTCAACACTACCGATTTCAATACTTCGGCTGCTGCGTTGACGTTAAGTTGCTGCGTATGGGTTTGTTGGGTACTCACTTCATTTTAAGTTTAACGTTGCGGGTCTAAAGTTTCGAGTTACGATTGACTTGCATCAACCCCGTAACCCGAAACCCGAAACTTGCTACAAACTAGTTGATCATGCTGGCTTCAACCGTATTCTTTTCCGGACGAAGAGCGCGCACAGCGGCACCTGCCTGCCAGAGTTCGCTCTCGCGAAGTTCTTTCAGTTCTTCCGCCAGTTTTTCGCGGTAGTCAGGCTTGCTGCACGTATCGATGGTGCGTTTTGCTTCTTCACCGGTGGCTACACTCTTATATAATTCCTGGAACACCGGAAGTGTTGCAGCCTTGAATTTCTTTTTCCAGTCCAATGCACCGCGCTGTGCGGTAGTAGAACAGTTGGCATACATCCAGTCCATTCCGTTTTCAGCCACCAGTGGCATCAAGCTTTGCGTAAGTTCCTCAACCGTTTCATTGAATGCTTCTGACGGTGAGTGACCATTGGCACGCAACACTTCGTATTGTGCTTCAAAGATACCGGCAATAGCGCCCATCAAGGTGCCGCGCTCGCCAGTCAAATCTGAATAAACTTCTTTTTTGAAATCTGTTTCGAAAAGATAACCCGCACCTACACCAATACCCAACGCCATTGCTTTTGTCTTCGCACTACCGGTTGCATCCTGGAATACAGCGTAGCTCGCGTTGATCCCTTTTCCTTGCAGGAACAACCTGCGAACCGATGTACCCGATCCTTTTGGTGCAGCGAGAATAACATCTACATCAGCAGATGGTACAATGCCGGTTTGATCTTTGAAGGTGATACCAAAACCGTGAGAGAAGTACAACGTCTTACCTTTTGTAATATAAGGCTTGATGGTAGGCCAAAGCGAAATCTGTCCGGCATCTGAAAGCAGAAACTGAATTACTGTTCCCTTTTTTGCGGCTTCTTCAATTTCAAATAAGGTCTCGCCAGGAACCCATCCATGCTGAACGGCTTTGTCCCAGGTCTTGGAGCCTTTGCGCTGGCCAACAATTACGTTGAAACCATTATCACGAAGGTTCAACGCTTGGGCTGGTCCTTGTACGCCATATCCGATAATAGCGATGGTTTCATTCTTCATCACCTCCAGGGCTTTCTCCATCGGAAACTCCTCACGAGTTACCACATCTTCTATTGTTCCTCCGAAATTAATCTTTGCCATTGTATTTAGTGTTTAGTTTATTTTTTAGTTCTATGGTTGAGGCGGATGTTCATCCGGCTTTACTGTTTATCTTCATTGGGATACGGTTGAGACGGATTATCCGTCTTTACTTTCTCTTAGTTTTTATCCTTTCTTTATGGTGAGACGGATGATCATCCGTCTTTACTCTCTTATACGATCTGCTCGGTATGCTTGGCGCTCAACTCGCAATACAGTCCGCTACCTTCGTAGTACAAAGCCTGTTCTACTTCGATCAGCTTTTCCAACTGATGTTTTACTTTCTCCATCATATCTTCGGTAGTGAAGAGCAGCAATACGGCTACCCCTCGCTTGAAGTCATCTTCCTGCTCGTGTGCCACCAGCTTCTTGATGCGCACTCTTCTCCGGTTCAGTATATTCACAATCCGGTTGATCACCGAAAAGTTATTATCTGAATGTATCTCCAATGTGAATTCCTGTTTCATGATCTTCGTTTCAATTGCTCTATTTCTTTTCTGTTGGTGGCTCCAATAAAACATCGGCCACGCCAGCACCTGCCGGCACCATCGGGAACACGTTGTCTTCCTTACCTACCACAACCTCGAGGAAGTATGAGCCTTTTGCATCCAGCATTTCTTTCAAGGCAGTCTGCAGTTCCTCACGCTTCTCTACTTTCTTCGCGGGTATATCGTACGCTTCCGCCAGCTTTACAAAGTTGGGATTCGTCATCTCGGTAAAAGAGTAACGCTTGCCATGGAAAAGTTGCTGCCACTGGCGCACCATACCCAGGAAGTTATTATTCAACACGATGATTTTTACGCCAATATTATACTGCATGATGGTTCCGAGTTCTTGCACAGTCATCTGGTAACCACCATCGCCAATTACGGCTACAACTTGTTGCTGAGGTAACGCCATCTTGGCGCCCATCGCTGCCGGCAAGGCAAAACCCATTGTACCTGCACCACCGGAAGTAACATTGGTTCTTGGATTTTTGTACTTGTAGTAACGCGAGGTCACCATTTGATGCTGCCCAACATCGGTAACCACAACCGCTTCACCATTCGTCAGGTTGGAAAGGTGATTGATCACTTCGCCCATCGTTAATTTATCGGATGGATTAAATTCCTTATGAATGACTTTATCAAACTCAACCTGATTCAGCTTGGTAAACGTTTCAATCCATGCTGCATGGTTGCCGGCATTACATTTTTGAATCAACGCCTGCAATCCTTCTTTCGCATCTGCGTGGATATTAGCATCCGTCTTGATGATCTTGTTGATCTCTGCTTTATCAATATCGAGGTGTACTATCTTTGCTTGCCTGGCATACTTGCTCACATTTCCGGTAACGCGATCATCGAAACGCATACCGATGGCGATGAGTACATCGCATTCATTCGTGTTGATGTTCGGCCCATAGTTTCCATGCATACCGAGGAATCCAACATAATTAGGATGGTCTGCCGGAAACGCACCCAGTCCAAGTAACGTACTGGCAACTGGAATTCCCGTCTTCTCGGAAAACGCGATCAATTCTTTTGACGCACCTGATAACAACACACCTTGTCCTGCTAAAATGTATGGACGCTTGGCGCTGTTAATCAACTCAGCCGCTTTCTCCACTTGCGTTGACTGAAGTACGGGCTTGGGTTTATACGTTCTGATCTCGGAACACTTTACGTATTCTTGCTCTTCGATCATCTCGTTCTGTGCATTCTTGGTGATGTCAATCAGCACAGGACCTTGTCTGCCCGTGCGGGCAATGTAAAATGCTTTGGCCACCGCACCAGCAATATCCTTAGCTTCAGCAACCTGAACGTTCCACTTTGTAACCGGGATAGTGGTATTCACCACATCGGTTTCCTGAAATGCATCGGTGCCCAACAAGTGCGCGAACACCTGCCCGGTGATACACACCAGCGGTGTTGAATCAATCAACGCATCGGCAAGACCCGTTACCAAGTTTGTGGCACCCGGACCGGACGTTGCAAACACAACACCGGTTCTTCCCGATACTCTTGCAAATCCTTGCGCAGCGTGTATAGCTCCTTGCTCATGACGAACCAGGATATGATTCAATCTATCGGCATACCCGTAGAGGGCATCATACACCGGCATGATGGCACCACCCGGATAACCGAAAATAATATCGACACCCTCTGCCACAAGCGAATTCAGCAACACTTCTGAGCCGGAAATTTTTTTCTTGGGTTGATCCTGAACCTCAGGACTAACCGCAGTTTTAGTTTTCGTCAGTAACGCATCCATCAGCGGCAGTTTTTACGGTTTTAGCATACTTCAACAAAATTCCATTCTGGGCTCTCAGCGCTGGTTGTTTCCAGGCTGCTCTACGTTTCGCTATCGTCTCTTCGTCCACCAATAAATTGATGGCGTTCTTGGTGATGTCTATTTCAATGCGATCTTCATCCTCCACCAGTCCGATGAGGCCACCTTCAAACGCTTCGGGTGTAATGTGCCCGATCAAAAACCCGTGCGATCCTCCGGAGAATCGTCCATCGGTAATCAAGGCAACGCTCTTACCAAGACCAGCCCCCATGATCAAACTCGTAGGCTTCAACATCTCGGGCATACCGGGTGCACCTTTTGGTCCGACATTACGGATCACCACTACATCACCGGCCTTTATTTTTCCGGATTGAACACCGGCAACTAATTCAAATTCTCCATTGAACACACGCGCGTTGCCGGTAAACTTATCGCCTTCCTTGCCGGTGATCTTGGCTACCGATCCTTTCTCAGCAAGATTTCCGTAAAGAATCTGAAGATGACCAGTTTCTTTCAGGGGTTTCTCAAGCGGATGGATGATATCCTGCTTTGCAAAATCCAACGATGGTACATCTGTCAAATTTTCTTTTACGGTTTTACCCGTGCAGGTCATGCAATCACCGTGGAGGTAGCCTTTTTCTAGCAAGTACTTCATCACAGCAGGTACACCACCGATCTTGTGAAGTTCTTCCATCATGTATTTTCCGCTTGGCTTCAGATCAGCCAACAGCGGAGTTTTGTCGGAGATGCGCTGAAAATCTTCTTGTGTGATACTAACGCCTGCTGTTCTGGCCATGGCAATAAGGTGAAGTACTGCGTTTGTCGATCCGCCAAGTACCATCACCACGGTGATTGCATTCTCGAAGGCCTCCTTCGTCATAATATCACGAGGCTTCAGATCGCGTTCTAACAAAAGTCTGATCGCCTTTCCTGCATCAGCACACTCTTTTGATTTTTCTTTGCTCAATGCAGGATTAGAAGCTGAGTACGGCAACGCCATGCCTAATGCTTCAATGGCAGAAGCCATCGTGTTGGCCGTATACATTCCACCACATGCTCCGGCACCGGGGCAAGAATTCTGAATGATCCCTTTGAAATCTTCGGGCGATAATTTTCCAGCGAGTTTTTCACCTAACGCTTCAAAAGCCGAAATGATGTTCAAGGTTTGTCCTTTGTAATGGCCCCCTGCGATAGTACCACCGTACACCATAATAGCCGGCCGATTTAATCGCGCCATGGCAATCAACGAGCCGGGCATATTTTTATCGCAACCCACAACAGCAATTACACCGTCATAATATTGCGCACCACACACCGCCTCAATGGAGTCTGCTATAATTTCGCGACTCACCAGCGAGTAGCGCATGCCTTCTGTACCATTGCTTATACCATCGCTCACGCCAATGGTGTGGAAGATTAATCCTACGAGATCGTTATCCCACACCGAAGTCTTCACTTCTTTTGCGAGATCATTAAGGTGCATGTTGCATGTGTTACCATCGTAGCCCGTGCTCACAATGCCCACTTGTGCTTTTTTCAGATCATCCTCGGTTAAACCGATTCCGTAAAGCATCGCCTGGGCTGCAGGCAAGGTAGGATCTTGGGTGATGGTTTTGCTGTATTTATTTAATTCCGGCCTCACCCCGGCCCTCTCCGAAGGAGAGGGAGCTAATTCTGCTCCGGCTTTTGATTTTTCGCTCATGAATAGTTGGTCTCTTACTAGTTTAAAAAATGGTCTCTAAAATTTGGCCTCACCCCGAGCCTCTCCAAAGGAGAGGGAGAAGTTTGTTGTTCTATATTTTTCTCCTTCGATCAGTGAATAATGGAGCATTCCGAAGAACGCTCCCCATCCACGGACATCTGGTTGTTTAGATGATGACGAAACTAAATGACTTCTCCAGCACCTGGCATTTGTAAGCCTCTTGTACGGTTGTGCCCAGGCTGTCGAACCATTCCTTGCGAAAAGGCTTGGCATCGATGGATTCAATTCCTACAACCTCTGCTGCTGTTCCACAGAGGAAAGCGCTGTCGGCTGTTTCAAGTTCTTCCGGTTTGATATTTCTTTCCTTCACCGGGATATCAAGTTCACGGCAAATGTTAATTACGCTTTGTCTGGTAATACCAGGAAGAATATGGCCGAGGGCTGGTGTGTACAATACTCCGTTCTTCTCCATAAAAAAGTTTGCTCCGGGTGCTTCTGCAATGTTGCCGTTCATATCAAGCATGAGCGCTTCATCATAGCCTCTTACTTTCGCTTCGCTGGTGGCCAGAATGGAATTAACATAGTGCCCGGTTACTTTGGCTTCCATCTTCAGCGAATTTGGATTAGGACGCTGATAGGAAGAAATACACATCTTCAATTGCTTGTCGCCATGATACTTTTCCCACTCCCACGCACACATCATCAAATACACTTCGTTGGTTTGGGTGAGTTGCATGTTGGGGCCGCAATACACGAGCGGGCGGATGTAGGCATCGCCCAGGTTATTTTTTTCCAACAGTTGATAGGCAATCTGAATCAGCTCTTCGGTTTCGTACTGGAACGGAATGCCCACCAGGGCACAGCTTTTCTTCAGGCGCTCAAAGTGCTCGTAGGCCTTAAAGATTTTCACACCGTTCATCGTCTCATACGCGCGAATTCCTTCAAAGGCACCAAAGCCATAATGAAGTGATTGACTAAACAAATCCGTATGCGCATCGACAGCCTTGATGAACTTACCGTTCAGAAACAAGATCGTGTCTTTGGTGTAGTACATAATTACAACTGTTAGTTTGTGGTCTCTTGTATAAAACAAAACCGCCCCGATAACTCGGGGCGGTTCGTGATGTTTTTTCAATTTACTTAAATCACTATCGCCCCCGCGGGTTTGACTACGAGAATATTGACGATAATGAGAAGCACAGCGATGCTTTGCAACCGGTTTAGGTTGAATGAGCGTTCGGTTGTTTTGTGATTTGTCATCATAAAATTCTGTGCGAGTACAATGGTCACAAATTATCGATTACCATTCAAGCGAATTGAAGAAAATATTTCGTTTTTAGGCTAAAAACGAATGTTAGGTACACTTACGGGTGTTTGCTGTTCAGCGTAAATCAGACCACAGACGACAGTCCGCTGCACGAGAAAAACCGCTGCCCGCTGACTGCCGACCGTAGACTTTCTCACTCGTCTTTCAACACATCAACAGGATTAGTACTGGCCGCTTTAATGACGTGGTAGCTTGTTACTAAAATCGAAGTAATCAAAACAGATCCTCCGGCCACGATAAACGCCATAGGTGATAGTTCAATGCGATAGTTAAAATCTTCCAGCCATTTGCCGAGTACCCAGATACAAAGTGGCACGCTCAGCACGATAGCTGCGGCAATTAAGAAAGCATATTCGCGAATCATCAGCAGCCAAATACCGGCCACCGATGCGCCTACTACTTTACGAATACCAATTTCTTTCAAGCGTTGCTCCAGGGTGTAAATAATCATACCCAACAATCCAAAGCAGGCAATCATGATGGCCAGGCCTGCAAACACCATCAGCCCATGACTGAATTTTTCTTCTGAACGAAATGCCTGATCGAATGAGTCGTCAACAAAATCATATTGAAACGGATGGTCACCGGCAAACTGCGTCCAGCGACTTGATACATCGGCAATCATAGCTTTGAGGTTATTCGTATCCTCCGCCTTCACTCTTATTACCATGAAATGATTTCTGCCCGAATACATCGAACTTTCTGCATGAAAGATGCCCATCGGCTGAATGGGCGACTGCAGCGCCCAGTAGTTAAAGTCGCGCACCACGCCCACTACCTCATACGTAGTATCGCCAGGATATTCGATTTTCTTTCCTAGCACACTTTCATCAACAGTCCAGCCAAAAGATTTCACTGCGTTTTCATTCAGAATGATTTTTCCTTTATCTCCGGGGTTATCCTTCGAGAAATTCCTTCCAATTGTAAAATCCAGTTCCAGTGTACTTGCATATTCTTCATCAGCCTTCACAAAGTTCATCGGAGTGAGTTTGTCACTTGCACCTTCCACTTTAAACTGATCGCCATCGTACAGGTTGGGCGGCACCGAAGTACACCACGACACCTCTTCAATACCCGGAATATCGTGAAGTGCTTGTTGAAATGTTTTCTTATCGTTTATCCACTCCACGCGGTTAATCACCATCAGATTCTCGCGGTTGAAACCAATGTCTTTTTGCGCGAGAAATTGCATCTGCTGAAATACCACAATGGTAGAGACAATCAGCACCATGGAAATAGCAAATTGAAACGTTACCAACCCATTGCGCAGTACTTTACCTTGCTTGCCTGTGCGGAGTTTTCCTTTCATGGCTTCCACCGGAGAAAACTTGCTTAAAAAAACCGATGGGTAACTGCCCGATAATAAACTCATCAGCACCACCAACCCACCAAGTACTGCTAAAATTTCGGGTGTATTGGTTACGGTAAATTTCAGTTCGGTGCCGGCCACTACATTGAAAAACGGTATAATCAACTGCGTAATGCCAAACCCTACAATGGCCGCCACACAGCAAAACATAAACGCCTCCGAAAAGAAATGTGTAGCCAGTTGATTCTTGGTGGAACCTAATATTTTCCGCAGGCTCGATTCTTTTATTCTTCGTGTGTATTGGGCGGTTGAAAGATTCATAAAGTTTATACACGACAACAGAATGATGAATATTTCCACTCCGATCAACACATACACGATCTTGATATTCCCTACATCGTTCAACCGGTTGTAAACATTAGACGAATGAAGGTGAATAGCCGTGAACGGCTGCACAAACAATTCCCATTTCTTGCCCGTCTTTTCATAATCATCGAACGATTGGCTAAAGGCTGTTTGCAGCGTAGACCCGGCATACTTGCGTGGTAGCGGATCCAACCTGGCTTGCAATACTTCAGGCGATGCATCCGTTACTACGAAAGTCTCAAACATCGTCCACAGCCAGCGATCGTTTGAGTTCATGATGCGCGGGAAGGTGCTCATCGGCAACAGCATGTCGAACTCGATATAGGAATTATTGGGAACATCTTTCGCCACGCCACTTACTTCGTAGGTATAGGTATTGCCGCCTTCCGAAAAAAGAAGCAGCTTACCCAATGCTTCCTCATCGCCAAAATATTTCTTCGCCATCGATTCGGTTAGAATAACATGATTGGGTTTCTGCAATGCCGTTTTTACATTTCCTTTTATCAGCGGAAATGTAAACACCTCGAAGAAATTAGAATCCACAGCCAGAATGTTGGACTGATCAAATGTCTTGATGTCGTTTTTATTCTCAGCATTCGTAACCAGAAAATTTCCCGGGGGATGAATGCGTGTTACGGCTTTTGCTTCGGGCACATCGGTAAGAATTGAATAGGCTACACCGGGCCCAAGCGAGGCAAACTGATTGGGATCATCTTCGCCCCAGATAAATGTTTGGTTAATGCGATAGATATTTTTTGCGTTGACATGAAAGCGATCGTAGCTGAATTCATGCTGCACAAACAAGTAGATCAATAATGTGCTTACGATACCGGCCGTAAGCCCCAGCAGGTTGATGGCCGAGAATAATTTTTGTCTTCTTATGTTACGAACAAAGAGGAGGAAGTAGTACTTGATCATGGCTTGAAGATTTTCCTGTCCAAGCGATGACAAAGGCCATACCATACGTAAAACCTATGAAATAACCCGGCTAAGGGGATTCTGGTACGAGCGATTCGTTCGATTATGAATGATGCCGTTCGAAATCGGACTAGTCTAAAACTTCAGTACCCATAGTAAAGAGCATCCCAAGAAATCATCACGAAAGCCCTACCTGGATTTTTATTGATTCCAGTAGAAAGGACAACCGTTTCCATCAACTGTTATCCGTTATGGCGAATACATTCTCACAGATCTACCTTCAATTCGTATTTGCTGTAAAATATAGACAGCATCTGATTCCGAAAGAACGTAAAGAAGAATTGCACAAATACATTACCGGCCTTGTGCAAAACAGAAACGCAAAAATGCTGGCTGTTCATTGCATGCCCGATCATATCCATTTATTTGTTGGAATTAAGCCAACCGTATCGATTCCAGATTTTGTAAAAGAACTAAAAGTTGAAAGCAACGAATTCATTAATCAGAAACAATGGATAAAGGGAAAGTTTGCCTGGCAAGAGGGGTACGGAGTTTTCTCGTATTCACATTCACATATTGGTGCAGTCATCAGCTACATTCAGAACCAGGAGGTACATCACCAAAAAAAACGGTTCAAAGAAGAATATCAGGAATTACTAAAGAAATTCGAAATCTCATTTGAAGAACGATACCTCTTTGATTTCCACGAGGAGGCTCCTACGGAGCCAAATCCATAACACTATATCGCTACAACCGGGAGGCTCCTACGGAGCCATCGTTCCATTAAATCTCAATTCACGCTAATGAAAGCTACACCTCCTAACTATATTAATAAGAGTTATAAAAAACCATGTTACCTGAAAGTAACTACGATACCACCTTTCGGGGGAGCATGAAACTCCGGAGAACCTTGACAACCGTAACACAAAAATATTACGAATACCCTGCAGTTCCGGAGGAACTTCCTAATTATAGTACAATGTAATTGGTGTGATGGCTCCAGCGGAGCCTCCTGTTGCCTGTCTATCCTTGGCCCGAATCAAGAATTGAGATACTCTACAATACCATCGCGAATAGCAGTAAACGTCTGCGTAAGTATCTGCTCATCTTCTTCCAGCAGCGTAACCCGAAAGCCTTGCAGTTCGGAACAGAACGAAGAGATCGGCACTACACAAACGCCTTTGGCTGCCAGCAGGTAGTAAACGAAACGTTTATCCAGGGCGATGTTATCCTGACTTACCCAACCTTCCACCAGTGCCTTCACCGTTGGGTCTTCAATTTTTATTTTCTGTTTCGCATTAAGCGTTCCGTCTCTGAAAATAATGGTGTTGTAAAACGCACCAAACGTTTCATTGAAGGTGAGTTGCGGCACTGTTCCTAAAATATCGGCAATAATTCTGCTTCTTCTCCCAATGTTTTGGTTGGTCTCTTCGCGATAAACCCTGAAACGTGGATCGCCAAAAATTTTGGGAATTGCTACCTGTGGAAGCTTGGTGGAGCACACTTCAATCATCTTGGCATTATCAAGTGCCTGGCAGAAACGGTTGAAGTCTTCGTCTTTATCGCGGTTGTAGTATTCCATCCAGCCGCAGCGCGAACCGGGCCATGGCAGCTCTTTGGAAATTCCTTTCATGGAAATACCCGGCACATCGTCAATGATTTCAGCCAGCGCATAGGCGCGGGCACCGTTGTAGGTGATGTTGATATAAATCTCATCGGCAATCAAAAAGAGATTAAACTCCTTCGCGATCGCCACAATCTTCTTCAGAATCTCCAACGGGTACACCATGCCGGTTGGATTATCGGGATTGATGATAAGAATGCCGACAATATTCGGATTGTACTTTACTTTATTATAAAGATCATCGAGATCCGGATACCACTTGTTATTGGGATCGAGCTTATACGTTAACGGCTCGTGCGCTGCGTGTGCTGCCTCTGCACTGGAGTGCGTAGAGTATGCCGGTGTTGGACCGATCACACGCGAAGTACGTGAGATGAACTGATACGCTTTTGAAATCGCATCACCCAGTCCGTTGAAGAAACAAATGTCTTCGGCTGTAATCTGCACACCACCGGCTGCGTTGGTTTGGCACGCCAGAAACTCGCGTGTTTCAAACATTCCTTTCGATGGGCAGTAACTGTAGGAGTCATCCTGCTTCACCAGGTCTGCTATGATATCTTTGATCCACTGCGGCAGTTTGTGATTTTTCTGAATAGGGTCGCCAATGTTCTCCCACGAAATCGCGACTCCCAGTTTCTTTAACTGGTCAGCCTTCTTTACGATCTCGCGGATCTCATAGCTAAGTTCTTTAGCCCCTTCATTTAATAACTTCTGTCGCATGGTAAAATTTAAAACAACGATGTTGAGAGTTTTGCCTGAAGGATTCAAGAAGAAACGAGAAAAAATTTTTAGAACAAGTGTTTGGTAGTTTTTTGGTTACGGGTTTCGAGTTACGGGTTTCGGGTTACGAGTTTCGGGTTAGATGCAAATGATCGTAACGCAAAACTTTAAACACGCAACTCGAAACTTTAAACACGCAACTCGAAACTTTAAACGCGTAACACGAAACCTTAAACACGAAACCCGTAACCAACTACACACCCAGGTCTGCACTATCGACTATGAGGAGCAGTAACTCTTTTACCTCTTCGGCCTTGGCATGCTCACCCATCTTATCAAATGACATTACAAGATTTCGAAACACTCTGCGGATAATTTCCAGGCTTGGGCACGGTTCAAAAAAAGAACTCTGCGGTGTAAGATGAAGTTCGTTGATGTAGTTCTCAATATCCTGGCGCGAAAAAATCAATCCTTTATTGAATGCGTTAATATAGAATTGCGTATGGCGTTCGTCTTTGTAGGTAAGCACGAACAGGTTTGGCAAGTTCACACCGTACACCGGAAGTTTCAGTTTCTGGGCCACCAGCAAGTAGATCACACAAAGTGTTATCGGGTTTCCCTTTCGTGATTCCAGCACAATATTGATCAGCGAATTTCCGGGCGAATGAAAATTTTTTGTGTTGGCGCCAAACTTGAGCTTATTAAAAAGAACACTGTTGATCAGCTTTACCTGATCGAACGGAACCAGATCAGGCTTAAACTCCAACCAGGTATCGTAATAAATTTGTTCGAGGTCCTGCCTGAGTTTAACCAGTTCAATATCCGGGTATTGGTAGGTAGCAATCAACCACATGCCGGTAAGCAAATCCTGGTCTTTACTTTCATACCACTCTTTGATCCGCTCCTTTAGTAATTGGTATTGAAGGGTATGGATCAGATCCTCAATTCTTCGTTGCACCTGCGGACTGAAATTACTTTCCCATTCCGTTTCAAGAAAGGGAATAATGCCTGTGCCGAGCGAAAGAATTTTCTCTTCCACATGCGAAACAATCTGCACATCCTCATCATCGAGTAACGAAACCAATGCTTTTATTTCAGTGTCTTTCACTTAAAAAAATCAGGTGGATGATAGTCGCTAAAGTATAAACTTTACAGGAAAGTCAACAACAAACAATCGATTAGATTTTTATTTAAATTTCATAGGCTATCACAACGATTTATGCGTTACAGTGTCTAAGAATAAAATTTTAAGTCATGAAAAAATCAGCAATCGTATTCTGCCTCGTAATGCTCACCATGTTAGGTGCACGGGCACAAGAAGGCTTTAAAGGCGAGCACTTCATTGAAGTTACCGGAACAGCCAAACAGGAAATTGAGCCCAATGAAATTTATCTTACTGTTCGCCTTCAGGAGTTTGAAGAAAACAAAGTAAAAGTAACGCTTGAAAAGCTTGATAAAGATTTTCTGGAAGCCGTGAAATCGGCCGGTATCGATAAGAGTAAACTTGAACTTGCCAACGCAGGATCACAAATTGGAAAAATCGGAAAGAAAGATAAAGACGCCTTTCGCGAAAAGACCTACCAGGTAAAACTGGTAAGCGGTGCGGAACTTGAAAAGTTTCTCAGCAAAATCGAGCCCGTAAAAGTTACCCAGGTGATGATCACAAAACTTAGCCATACCGACATCCAAAAGATCACTATGGATTTAAAGATCAAAGCGTTGCAGGCAGCCCGCAGTAAAGCTGAGGCGTTGGTAAAATCCATTGGCTCAGAACTGGGCAAGCCGTTGATGATTCGTGAGTATGATCATCAGCCGTATGCAGGTATTAACATGACCGAAAATGTGATGGTTCGTCAGAAGAATGAATATGGTGATGACGACATCGATGAAGACCCGACAGCCTTTCGGAAGATCACCCTCCAGGCGCAGGTATCGGCACAATTTGAAATTAAATAATACAACTGCCGGGAATAAAGCTAGGTTTGAATTACACCGGTATTAAATTTATCCACCGGGGCGTGGTTAGCTGCTTCAATACCCATCGAGATCATACTCCGGGTTTCAAGCGGATCGATCACGCCATCTACCCACAAGCGCGATGCAGCATAGTACGGACTAAGCTGATCGTTGTACTGATCGGTGATTTCCTTTAACAACGTACTTTCCTCTTCAGCCGAAGTTTCTTTTCCCTGGGCCTTCACGGTATTAACGCGAATCTGCAGTAATGTTTTAGCAGCAGATGCTCCGCTCATCACCGCGATCTGGGCGGTTGGCCAGGCATAGATCAACCGCGGATCATACGCTTTACCACACATGGCATAGTTGCCGGCACCGTATGAATTACCGATGATGAGTGTAAACTTTGGCACTGTTGAATTGGCCATGGCATTCACCATCTTGGCACCATCTTTTATAATGCCACCATGCTCTGCCTTACTCCCCACCATAAAGCCGCTCACATCCTGAATAAAGAGCAATGGAATTTTGCGTTGATTGCAGTTCATGATAAACCGGGCTGCCTTGTCGGCAGAATCCGAATAGATCACACCACCCATCTGCATCTCCCCCTTTTTGGTCTTCACAACCTTGCGTTGATTGGCTATTATACCAATAGCCCAACCATCAATACGCGCGGTGCCGCACACCAACGTCTTTCCATAAAGTGATTTATATTCATCAAACTCAGAGTTATCCACCAGTCGTTTGATGATGTCGAGCATATCGTATGGTTTTACCCGGTCAACAGGCATAACACCAAAAATTTCCTGCTGATTTTCTTTTGGCTGCTGCGCAGTAACACGATCAAAACCTGCTTTGGGTGAGGCTCCGAATTTTCCGAACAGCGAACGGATATAATCGAGGCACGCCTGATCGTTGGGAAACTTATTATCGGTTACGCCTGAAATCTCGCAGTGTGTTGTCGCACCACCCAACGTTTCGTTGTCGATATCTTCACCGATCGCTGCTTTCACCAGATACGAGCCCGCTAAAAAAATAGATCCGGTCTTATCCACAATCATGGCCTCGTCCGACATGATGGGAAGGTACGCACCACCAGCAACACAACTTCCCATGATGGCCGCAATCTGAATAATGCCCATCGATGACATCCGGGCATTGTTTCTGAACTGACGACCAAAGTGCTCTTTATCCGGAAAAATTTCATCCTGCATCGGCAGAAAAACTCCGGCACTGTCTACCAGATAAACAATGGGCAAGCGGTTTTCCATCGCGATCTCCTGCGCACGCAGGTTCTTTTTTGCTGTAATCGGAAACCATGCACCTGCTTTCACCGTGGCATCGTTGGCTACAATAACCGTGAGTCGGTTTTGAATGTAGCCCAGCCCGGTAACCACACCCCCTGAAGGACAACCGCCTTGCTCTTTATACATACCATCGCCTGCAAACAATCCTACCTCTAAAAAAGTGGACTGTTTGTCGGTGAGGTATTCTATGCGCTCGCGCGCAGTGAGTTTACCTTTCTGATGTTGCTCGGCAATTTTCTTCTCGCCTCCACCCAGCTTCGTCTTCACTCCTTTCACATGAAGCTTGTGCACCAATTGCTTAAGCTGATCTTCATTCTTATTGAATTCCAAATCGTGCGCCATGGTGGTCAAATTGATGATTGTTTGATTTGATGATGAAGCAAGTTTGAAGGATTCGAAAATTCCAAAAATTATCAAATCATCAAACTATCAAACTGCTAAAACACCTAATCCTTCTTTGCCGCTGAGCGTTGTTTTTCAAGATCTTTTTCAATCTTCTTGCGGCTCTTGCCAAGCGGTGCCATGAAGTGCTTGGGGTTCTCATTGAAATGCTTGGCCAGTGAATCAATGGAGATCAGCAGTTTGTTGAGGTTAACATACAAACTGTCTTCGGTTAACAGTTTGCTGGCCGTGTTGTCGCCTTTGCTCAGCTTGCTTAACGTTTCGTTCAGCTTGGTAAGACTTTGCTGTGCTTTGGTGAGCGTGCCGTTCAATTCCATTACTTTCAATGAATCGGATAGTGTTTTGAAGTTGGAAAGCGTTGGTTTAAGTTCGTCTAATGTGCCGTTCAACTTTCCGGCTACCACTTTAAACTCGCCCGACAATTGGCCAATGTTGGAGTTTGCTGTTGCCAGTGTGGTGTTCAACAATACCGGTGTTTCCTTAAGGCCAATAAACAAGGTGTCGATTCTTCCCATGTTGCCCGACAACCCGGCTAATAGTTTATTAAGATTTTTAAGTGTTTCCTGCATGGTGCTGGCTACCGGCTGGGCGAAGTCGAGCATTCCCTTTGCCATTTCAGCCCGGATAGTATCATTAGGTTCCAGGCGGTTTCCTTTTGGATTTACATTCAGTTGAATGAACCGTCCGCCCAGCAGTTCACCATTCAATTCGGCCGTTGACGAATCGGTCAGCAGGATGTCGGACTCAACTTCCAACTCAACGATAACACGGTTTTTCGCCTGTTGAATTTCAATATTGCTAACGCGGCCCACGGCATAACCATTCAGGTAAATCTGGTTGGATTCTGTAAGTTTATCAACATTCGCGTAGATGGCGTAGTACTTATTGGAGGTTGAAAAAAAATCGATGCCCTTTAAAAAGTTGAAGCCGAAATACAACAGGGTGAGCGCCACGATCATAAACAGGCCAACTTTAAACTCTTTGGATAGCTTCATGCTTTTAATATTTACGAAGTGCGATTGACAATTTACGATTGACGGCTTGGTTCATAAGGGTGCGTACGGATCGAATGAATTTCAAGCCTCAATTTATAGATTCTACTTCACTTTTGTATTCCTTGAAGGCCCGGTAAATACCCGAAGCAATTAAATCCTGTCCGTTCTCCGTCATCAGAAATTTTTCTTCCGCTTCATTGGAAAGAAAGCCAGCCTCAATCAACACAGCAGGCATGGTAGTACGCCAGAGTACCACAAACCCTGCTTGCTTAACACCCCGGCTAAAACGACCCACTCGATTCTTAAACTGAGCTTCTACCTTTTTCGCAAAGCTGAGACTGCTTTCCTGGTAAGCACTTTGGGTTAAGGTAAAGAGGATATACGACTCCGGGCTATTCGGATCGAACCCTTCGTAGCGTTCCTTATAATTTTCATCCATCAGAACAACCGCGTTTTCGCGCTTGGCTACTTCAAGGTTCCGGTCATCCACGTGCATACCCATGGCAAATGTTTCGGTGCCATAGGCCTTTGATGTTGTGTGTGAATTGGCGTGAATACAAATGAAGAGATCAGCTTTATTTTTGTTGGCGATTTCAGCCCGTTCATCAAGCGCCAGGTATCGATCATCCTTGCGGGTATAAATAACCTTTACATCGGGCATGTTCTTTTCGATGTACTGACCTAACTTCAGGGATATCTTCAGTGCAATTTCTTTTTCCTTTGCATGCTTGCCGCTGTTGCCCGGATCTTTGCCACCATGGCCGGCATCAATTACCACCACATCCACTTTGGAATCGCGCAGTGGAAAGGTACTCGATGAGTTTAGCAAGGTTATTGCTATCAAAAGAAGCGGTAATCCAATATTCCTCACAGGCCTTACAATGTTCAGTGTATTTGCAATAACTTTACGCAAAAGTGTGAATTT